>Ga0302296_1000109_pt1 | contig 69218 bp, 53 predicted proteins | sample III_Fen_N3_1_FD_194546 | JGI IMG/M metagenome (GOLD analysis project Ga0302296, IMG submission 194546) | Peat permafrost microbial communities from Stordalen Mire near Abisko, Sweden - III_Fen_N3_1 | ecosystem: Environmental > Terrestrial > Soil > Wetlands > Permafrost | place: Sweden: Abisko... | reverse complement strand
TCTCAGGCAAAACGATGCGTTGAAACAAAGTGAAAGTATTGAAGAATACAGCAATTATATTGAAAATAATGATGTCGGGGTATTGGAAAAGATTTCAGTTGATGATTTAATGGCTTGCATATCAGAACTATCAGACGGATATAGAATCATATTCAACTTATATGCCATCGAAGGTTATTCACACGCCGAAATTGCTGAAACGCTAAATATAGCTGAAGCAACCTCACGTTCGCAGTTTATGAGAGCCCGAAGAATTCTTCAGAAAAATGTACAATCACTAATCGGACAAGAACATGCAAAATAATATAAATAATAACGAACAAGATGCTTTTAGTGAGGTTTTCAGACAGAAGCTGGAAAATCACCAATTGCCCGTCGATGCTGAATGCTGGAACGAGATTGAAGCACGCCTGAAATCAAAGAAAAGGAGAATAATTCCATTTTGGTTTTGGCTGTCGGGTGGTGCGGCCGTGGCTGGTTTAGCATTGCTATTCACACTTCGCTCACCGTCTGAATCAACCGGTCTTATTGGAAGATCTAAACCGGCTAACACCCAACAAAAACAAATTCTTACAAAACAGATTGCCAAACATCAAGCTCAACAGCTTACTCCGGTTGAAAAAGTTCCGGCTAAAAATGCTACAAACCAACAACCATCGGAGAATAAAAAAGAAACTTCAATTGCAGAAAAAGAATTTGCGCAGATTCAGGCTGCCAGTAATGATACTGCCGGAACCAACAAAATAATTGAGAACACAATTACAAAACATCCAAACACCCAGGAAGATTTTGCACAAACAAACGCACGGATTAAAGACTCTGTAAGCAGCAATATATCAACTAAAGTTCTACCCGATAAACTGGTTGCAAAAAGCACCGACGAACCTGTTGCAAAACAAAAAAACAAGCAAAACTGGTTGCTGGCCGCTGCATTCGGCACAGGCGGAGGTATGGGTTCAAACGGAATAAATGGAGAATTAGCTTCAACACCCAGAAACTCTTATTTAACCAGCGCAACTGCCGATTACAGCAACATGCTAACTCAAAATGATTTCTCGCAGAAAAATTATATGGCTCCCATTTCATTTGGATTGATAATCAGAAAGAGTCTGGATAAGACTATCAGCATAGAAAGTGGATTGGTCTACACTTACCTTTTATCTACCTTCGAAAATTCAGGTATGCAACATAATGATGCCAAATTGCATCTTCATTATATAGGCATTCCGCTCAACTTAGTTGGTCGACTTTGGGAGAACTCCAAATGGGATTTGTATTTGTCGGCAGGAACTATGGCAGAAAAAGGAATACAATCTGTTTATGTTCAGAATCAGTACGCAGGCAATCAGGTAATCACTACCATTGCCAAAACAAATATAAACGGTTTCCAATGGTCTATAAATGGAGCGGTAGGTGTAACATACAAAGTTCAAAGAAACTGGGGAATTTATTTTGAGCCCAAACTCTCCTATTTCTTTGATAACAATCAGCCCGTTAGTGCCCGTACCGAAAATCCGGTAGTAATAGGCGTTACTGCAGGAGTAAGGTTCCGAATTAAATAAGGATTATTAAGTCTCTAATAATTTATTTTTGAAAACGACATACAGATAAACGGTCTGGTAACTTGTAACATCTATTAGTCATGAAGAAAACCTTTTTATTATTAGCTATTATCAGTTTGACTGCAAGTTGCACCAACCAAAGTGATCCTCAAATCACTATTCCAGCTGATGCAAAACCGATACTTCTGGGAACGGGAATGGAGAAACGTGTAAATCAGGACAATGAATTTGCTTTTGATTTGCTAAAACAAACCATTCAAAGTTCTGGTGAAACAAACGTCTTTGTATCTCCTTTGAGTGTCAGCAGTGCGCTGGGAATGGCATGGAATGGTGCCAATGGACAAACAAAAACCGAAATAGAAACAGCTTTGAAAATGAGTGGAATGTCCATTGCCGACATCAATGATTATTACAAAATCATGCAATCCACTCTGCCCACAATTGATCCAACAACCAAACTAAGCATTGCCAATTCGCTTTGGTATCGCACAGGGTTCCCTGTAAAATCTGACTTCTTAAAGGTAAACACCGATTACTTTGGGGCTTACATTAAAGAATTAGATTTCACTCAAAGTTGGGCCGTTGATACCATAAATAACTGGTGTGCAAAGAAAACAAACAATCTGATAAAAACCCCTCTTGATAATATTTCTTCGGATGCTATGATGTATCTGGTAAACGCCATATATTTTAAAGGAATCTGGCGGAAAAAGTTTGAAACCAAGAATACTACAATAGCTAACTTCACTAACGAACCGGGAAATGAGGTAAAAGTAAATATGATGTACCAAAAGGACACATTTGCTTATGCACAGGACAACTACGCCCAATATCTCGATATGCCTTATGGCAATAAGGCCTTCAGCATGACTGTTATACTACCTAACGAAGGAAAAACGACCGAAGATATATTGAATTATCTGACAACAGATATTTGGAATAGCACACTTCAAAGTTTATCTACAAGACAGGTAGAGGTTTATTTACCCCGCTTTAAAACTCAAAACAAATTTACACTCAACAATCCACTTAAAAACATGGGAATGAATCTGGCATTTACTGATAATGCCGACTTCAGTCATATCTCCAATACTCCGCTTATGATCTCGATGGTAATTCACGATACTTATGTAGAAGTGACAGAAGAAGGTACTGAAGCTGCCGCTGTAACTATAGTTGAAACCGTAAATACCTCAGTCGGAACTCAACCTCAGCCTACACCAATTTTCAGGGTCAATAAACCTTTTATATTCGTAATTCGGGAGAAAAGTACAGGAGTCATTCTCTTTATCGGAAAAATGGGAAATGTAGATAAATTTTAATTGAAGCTCTTCTCAAAACCATCTTTTACATTATTGCAATATGAAAAACATATCCTGTTTGTTACTTATTTTCATGCTTTCTGCCCCTGTTTTGAAAGCCCAAAAAGCCGAAGTTGGAATAACATTCTCCGCATTAAGCGATAATAGCATTGCCCGGTTTAAAGACGATTATATGAGTGATTCAGGTACCGATGCAGGGAAATCATATACTTTCGGAATCACATATTTAAAGCCTCTAAACAAGTGGCTCAATGTAGAAACCGGTATTGAATTCCTGCAAAGCAAAGCATCCATTCACTCGATTGTAAGCACAACTTCAGGGGTAACTACTGTATTCCGTTATGGAACTTTATCTTTATTAAATGTGCCACTTGGTCTTCGGGCTAATTTCTGGAAATACTGCTTTGTAAATGGCGGAGTTTTTTTGGATATAGATGTAAGCAGCAACTCACCCGTTCAGACCCAAACAGGATTGGGAAGCCTACTCGGATTTGGACTAAAATATGATTTCAAAACAGGCATTTCACTGTTTGTGAATCCTTATATGAAAATCCACTCCTTTCCTTTATCGTTCCAAACCGACCAAGAGCATTTGCTTGAATCAGCCGTTCGGTTTGGGGTAAGCTATAAATTATAAAAGAATAATTAAATCAACCGTTAATTTCAAAAATATGAAAAAAATCATGTTTTTATTCAGCTTAGCTGTTCTTATATTGAGCAGTTGTGAGTCGGTAGTAACAGAAACAGTTACATACAAGATTAACGAACCTGTTTTTATGGCAACCGAAACTTTCCGTAATTCAGTAAAAGTGACAAGTGAGCATCGTGCAATCACTAACATTGGTAAGATGTGCTTTTACAATGACTACCTGTACATTTCCGAACCTGAAAAGGGAATTCATATTATCGATAACAGGAATCCGTCCAATCCTCAGATTGTAGGATTTATTGAATTACTCGGAAACGCCGATATAGCTATCCGCAATAATAAACTTTACGCCGATTCGTATATCGATTTGGTTTGGTTTGACGTCACCAACCCGGCAATTCCTGAATTGGCAGGGAGATTGGATTCCATATTCCCAACCTCACTTCCAATGACTCAAAACCAATATGGAATTGACTATGCAAAAAGCTATTCAGGTACAAACAAAGGAATTGTCGTTGGTTGGGAACTGAAAGAAAGAACAGAAGATGTATCGCACTACACCGGCAGTTGGTATGGCGATGGAGCAACCTATGATTATGCTACTTTAAACAGCACAGCGCCTACCGGCAGTAATAGCACAGGTATAAACGGTTCCATGTCACGCTTCAGCATATATAACAATTATCTCTATTCTGTTATCAACAATTCTATAAGCATCTTCGACTTAAATACCAGCACACCTACAAAAGCTGCTTCCGATTTAAATATTGGTTGGAATGTGGAAACAATTTTCAGTTACAAAACTAATCTGTTCTTCGGAACCAGCACCGGCATGCTTATATATTCAGTCAGTGATCCATTAAAGCCTGTATATCAATCCTCCATAACTCATGCCTACGCCTGCGATCCAGTTGTAGTTGACAATGATTTAGCATATATAACCATTCATTCAGGGAGTGCCTGCGATTATTCGGCGAAAGAAAATGCATTGATAATCGTAGATGTAAAAGATGTAAAAAAGCCCAATCAACTGGTTACTTACAACATGACAAATCCAAAAGGACTCGGTATTGATAATGGCAAACTGTTTTTGTGCGATGATGGACTGAAGATTTATCAACTTTCCGACCCACAAACACTTATGTCGAACCAACTTGCACATTTTAAGAATTTATCCGGTTATGATATTATTGCTCACAACAACACAGCCATGATGATTGCCGAAGATGGCATTTACCAGTACGATTATTCTGATTTGAATAATATCAAACTGTTGAGCAAATTACCAATCGGGAAATAAAAGAAAGAGAGATTGAAAACAAATTCAATCTCTCTTTCTTTACAATTATGCATTAAGCATTATGAATTATTGGAATTTATCCGTAAATAATTTTTCCGTTTTCGTCTTTAAATTCCTCGAAGCTTTTGTTGTACTGCTCCATGGCACGATAGCTCATAGCCATACTCGAGAAACCACCATCGTGTAACAGATTCTGCATGGTTACTTTGCGAGTTAAATCACTAAACATAACAACGCAATAATCAGCACAATCAGCAGCTGTAGCATTACCAAGTGGCGACATGCGTTCTGAAAAATCGAGTAAGCCATCCATTCCTTTTACACCACTACCGGCAGTAGTAACAGTTGGAGACTGAGAAATTGTATTTACGCGTACATTGCGTTCGCGACCATAAATATAGCCGAAACTACGGGCAATCGACTCAAGCATAGATTTAGCATCAGCCATATCATTATACCCAAACACGGTACGTTGAGCAGCCATATACGAAAGTGCCACCACCGAACCGTAATCGTTGATTGCATCCATTTTTTTAGCAACTTGCAGCATTTTATGGAATGAAATAGCAGAAATATCAAGAGTTGTATGCAGCATATCATAATCCAAATCGTCGTACGGGCGTTTCTTACGTACATTTGGTGACATACCTATAGAATGTAATACAAAGTCAATTTTACCACCCAACGCTTCGATTGATTGCTCAAAAACCTGCTCCAGATCTGCAACACTGGTTGCATCGGCAGGAATAAGCTTTGCATTCAGCTTTTCAGCCAGTTCGTTTGTAGTACCCATACGCACTGCCAACGGAGTGTTAGACAATGTGATAATTGCACCTTCTTCTACAACGCGTTCAGCAACCTTCCATGCAATGGACATATCGTTCAACGCTCCAAAAATAATACCTCTTTTACCTTTTAATAAATTGTTACCCATGATTTTATTTTAATGGTTTCTTCTATCAAACATTTCAACTGATTAAATGTTTGATAGGAAAAACTTAATTTCGGCACAAAGATACATAAAATGTGCAAAAGATAAAAATAAATTTACAATTATAACCTTCGCTTAAAACGTATTAATTTAATTATAAGCCACTTACTGATTTGTTTGCAAAATGACCCGGGCATTGTTTTGCAGGATATTTAGCAAAATAAAACAGCCTCACAAACTTGAAGTTTATGAGGCTGATATATTATTGAACTGATTCGACTTATTTATTCACTCTGAAACGCTCAGAACCATTTTTAATAAAGTCAACAATTTGTTTTGCAGCAGCTATACCAGCGTTGATGTTTGCTTCCGAAGTTTGAGCACCCATCTTCTTTGGAGTTGTGAAATAACGACCACCTACTTTTTCTTTCATTTCGGCATCATTTCCCGGTACTATGTCTGTTACATATTTAAAATCAGGACGTGATTCCATGAATTCCAGAATTTCAGCCTCGTTGATAACTTCTTTGCGGGCAGTGTTTACAAGCACAGCACCTTTTGGCATCCGACCAAGTAAAGCAGCATTGATTGATTGTTTGGTTTCAGCCGTAGCCGGAATATGCAACGAAACAATGTCTGAAACACTGTAGAGCTCCTCGGCTGAAGATAAGGCTTTCACGCCATCTTTTTCAATTACATCGGCAGGGCAGAAAGCATCAAAGGCATACAATTCCATACCAAATCCTTTAGCAATACGAGCAACATTACGACCCACGTTTCCGTAGGCATGAATACCCAGTTTTTTGCCCATTAATTCTGTACCGGAGGTTCCGTTATAGAAATTACGAGCAGCAAATACAAGTAACCCGAAAACCAATTCGGCAACCGCATTGGAGTTTTGACCAGGTGTATTCATAACACAAACTCCGGCAGCCGTAGCAGCTTCCAAATCTACATTATCATAACCGGCACCGGCACGAACCACAATTTTTAATTGTTTAGCTGCAGCAATTACTTCTGCATCGATTATGTCGCTACGAATAATAATAGCGTTAGCGTCAGCAACTGCATCGAGCAATTGTTGTTTCTCGGTATATTTTTCGAGCAAAGCCAATTCAAATCCTGCAGCTTCTATTTCCTGACGAATTCCGTCAACCGCAACTTTAGCAAACGGTTTGTCGGTAGCAATAAGTACTTTCATATAGTTCTAATTCAAGCCCCTTAAATCCCCCAAAAAGGAATTTAAAGATTAGTTAGTATTATCAATTAAACCTACTTAAACACAAATCCCCTCCTAGAGAGGGGATTGCGAAGGCTTTTATGCGTTTTGTTTTTCAAATTCCTGCATGCAATCCACGAGTGCCTGGACACTTTCGATTGGTAATGCGTTATAAGTAGAAGCACGGAAACCACCTACCGAGCGGTGACCCTTAATACCCACCATTCCTCGTTCAGAAGCAAATTTTTGGAAACCATCTTCCAGTTCTTTGTATTCCGGTTTCATTACGAAACAGATATTCATGCGTGAACGGTCTTCTTTAGCAGCTGTTCCAATAAAAATCTTACTGCTGTCAATGGCATTATAAAGCAATTCTGCTTTCGCAATGTTTTTCTTTTCCATTTCAACCAAACCACCATTTGCTTTCAACAAACGCAATGTTTCTAAAGCGCTGTAAATAGGCAACACAGGAGGAGTATTAAACATTGATCCTTCAGCAATATGTGTTTTGTAATTAAGCATGGTAGGAATATAACGTGATACTTTACCAAGCAATTCGTCTTTTACAATTACGAAAGCCAATCCGGCAGGAGCCAGATTCTTTTGAGCACCACCATAAATCAAACCATATTTCGAAACATCCATTGGACGTGAAAAAATATCGGACGACATGTCAGCAATCAATGGCACAGGAGAATCAATATCAGTCAATATCTCTGTTCCGTAAATAGTATTATTAGTTGTAATATGGAAATAATCTGCATCAGCAGGAATTACATAATCTTTAGGGACAAAAGTGTAGTTTGCATCTTTCGACGAAGCAACTTCTATAACTTCACCAAATCCCTTAGCTTCTTTCATGGCTTTGTTAGCCCAAACTCCGGTATTCAAAAACGCAGCTTTCTTTTCGAAGAGATTAAACGGAATCATGCAAAATTGCAAGCTAGCTCCACCACCTAAGAAAAGTACCGAGTAACCTTCAGGGATATTTAATAATTCTTTGAAAAGCGCAACGGTTTCATCCATTACAGCCTGAAAATCTTTTGAACGATGGCTTATTTCCAATACGGAGAGTCCAGAACCATTAAAATCCAATACAGCCTGAGCTGTTTTTTCGATAACTTCGCGAGGGAGAATAGAAGGTCCTGCGTTAAAATTATGTTTCTTCATACTATAAATGATATATTTGTTTGATAGTTTTACTGCCAAAAAATTGAAGCACAAAAGTACTACTTTTTTTAGTTTTGACCATCAGTAAATGTGTTTTTATGATTTTTCAAGTCTGAAAAGTAATAGTCATACATTAGAAACAATAAAAAATGCATATAAATACATTTTAGATTGCGCAGTTATTTTAATACTGCGCAAATTATTTCCCTGTTATGATACGCTTCACTTCATTCAGCTTGTTCAACGCTTCCACCGGAGTCAGATTATTTATATCCAGATTTTTTATTTCGTCACGAATTTGCTCCAATACCGGATCGTCCAGCTTAAAGAAACTAAGTTGAAATCCTTCCCTTTGTTCAGCAATCTCACCAACAGGCTTAGAAACACCCGACTGGCGATTATCGGTTTCCAATTGTTTCAAAATTTGCTCCGAACGTTTTACAATACTTTGAGGCATTCCGGCCATTTTGGCCACATGAATACCGAAGCTGTGCTCACTTCCACCACGAACTAATTTGCGAAGGAAAATTACTTTTTTGTCCAGTTCTTTAACTGACACATTGTAGTTTTTTATGCGGTGAAATGATTTTTCCATTTCGTTCAGCTCATGATAGTGAGTTGCAAAAAGCGTTTTAGCCTTGCAAGTCGGGTGTTCGTGAATATATTCCACAATGGCCCAGGCAATAGAAATACCATCGTAAGTACTTGTTCCACGTCCGAGTTCATCAAAAAGAACCAGGCTACGATTAGAAAGATTGTTCAAAATGCTGGCCGCCTCGTTCATCTCCACCATGAAAGTAGATTCGCCTTGCGAAATATTATCGCTCGCTCCTACCCTGGTAAAAATTTTATCGACAACGCCGATTGTTGCACTTTCAACCGGTACAAAACAACCAATTTGAGCCATCAAAGTTATAAGTGCTGTTTGTCGCAACAAAGCAGACTTACCGGACATATTCGGACCGGTAATGATAACAATCTGTTGCGTTTCACTGTCCAGATACACATCGTTAGCAATGTAAGTTTCACCAATAGGCAATTGCTTTTCGATAACCGGATGTCTGCCCTGTTTGATATCCAGCACATTAGTATCAGTGATTTCAGGACGAACATATTTATTTTCGGTTGAAACTTTCGTAAATGACAGCAAACAATCGAGTTGAGCAATAAGATTGGAATCCAACTGAATAGCCGTAATATAATCGACCAGACTTAAAACTAATTCATTGAAAAGTCGTGTTTCAATAGATAAAATCTTTTCTTCTGCACCCAAAATCTTTTCTTCGTAGACTTTCAGTTCCTGAGTAATATAGCGCTCGGCATTTACGAGTGTTTGCTTCCGAATCCAGGTATCAGGCACTTTATCTTTATGCATATTCCGCACCTCGATATAGTAACCAAACACATTATTGAAATTGATTTTCAGACTCGGTATGCCTGTTGCAGCACTCTCACGTTCCTGAATTTGTTGCAGAAAGTCTTTTCCGGAATAAGCCATCTGACGCAATTCATCCAGATCAGCATCAATTCCCGGACAGATAATACCTCCACGATTCACCATATTAGGTGGATCGTTTGAAATTTCCTTTTCAATTTTATCTGAAATAACTGCACATGCATTCATCTGGTCGGCAATTTTACGTAAGGTCACATTATCGGTTTCAAAACACGCCTTTTTAATAGGATCAATGGCCTGTAATGCAACTTTCAACTGCACCACTTCCCGCGGATTGATGCGACCGACAGCTACTTTTGAAATAATACGTTCCAAATCGCCAATAAGTGCTATATTTTGTTCGAGAAGTAGTTTTAAATCCGGATTTTTAAAGAAGTATTCCACCACGCTTAATCGTTCGTTTATTGGCTTCACATCTTTCAATGGAAAAGCAACCCAACGTTTAAGCATTCGTGCACCCATCGGGCTGATAGTTTTATCAATCACGTCCAATAAAGTCCTGGCACCTTCATTGATTGATCCGTACAGCTCCAGATTACGTACAGTGAATCGGTCGAGCCACACGAAACGCTCTTCTTCAATACGCGAGAGTTGAGTGATATGACCCGTTTGTTGATGGTGCGTTTGATCAAGGTAATGCATGATAGCTCCGGCTGCCACCACACCATTCGGCAAATTGTCAACACCAAATCCTTTCAGATTCTTAGTCTCGAAATGCTTCAAAAGTCGTTCATTGGCCGAATCGGGCATAAAAGCCCAGTCTTCAAGCGCGTAAGTGAAAAATTTTGTTCCAAAAAATGCTTCGAAATCCTTTTTCTTTGACCGGTCAAAAAGAACTTCTTTCGGTCCAAAGCTATTTAGCAATTTATCCACGTATTCAGCAGTTCCTTCTGCCACAAGAAATTCGCCCGTTGAAATATCGAGAAATGAAACACCAACCTGATTTTTATTCAGATAAACACTTGCCAGGAAAGTATTTTCTTTGTAATTCAGCGTAGTATCGCTATAAGATACTCCCGGAGTAACCAATTCTGTCACTCCGCGTTTTACAATTTTCTTTGTAAGTTTAGGATCTTCAAGTTGGTCACAAATAGCTACACGCATTCCGGCACGAACCAATTTTGGTAAATACGTATCGAGCGCATGATGCGGAAATCCGGCTAATTCGATTGTTTTACCTGAACCATTTGCCCTCTTAGTAAGAGTAATTCCCAGCACCTGAGAAGCACGAATTGCATCGGTTGAAAAAGTCTCGTAAAAGTCACCGCAACGGAAAAGCAAAATTGCATCAGGATGCATTGCTTTTATCTCGTTGAATTGTTTCATCATCGGTGTTTCTACAATTTCATTAGCCATATTATAGTTGGAAAAGCCCTCTTTCCACACAAAAAGGGAAAGAAGGCGTTATTTTATTTAATTTTAATTTAGGATACGGTGGAATGAACCGACTTTGTCAATTAAACAAACCATTTATCGCATCGGTCATTCGTGACCACAAGAATTTTTGTTTTTCAATTTTAATATTTTCAATCATTTTTTCTGATCGTTGATTTGCAAAGAAATCTACCAATGCATCGGCAATTTGTTTCGGGTCCACTCCTACCACATAGCCAACTTTACCATCAGGAATAATCTCTGCAAGTCCTCCAACATTGGTTACCAACATAGGCGTTTCGAAATGATAAGCAATCTGACTGACACCACTTTGTGTAGCAGTGCGATATGGCTGAGCAATAATATCGGCGAGACTGAAATAATTCCGAACTTCATTATCAGGAATAAAACCTGTTCGCAATTCAACCAAACCTTCGAGCTTTAACCGAATAATTGATTCGAGATAAGGTTGAGGATTTTCATAAAATTCGCCTGCAATTATTAATCTGACAGGAAACTGACGTAACCGTTCATCGGCAAAAGCCTCCAACAACAAATCCAGTCCTTTGTAATGACGGATAAATCCAAAGAACAAAATGTAATTTTTTTGTTCATGCAGACCAAGTTTCATTGCAGCTTCTTTCTTTGTCAATGCACTGCCGTAGTGGTCGTAAATAGGATGAGGAGATACTACTTTTGGTTTATCATCTGAATCAAAACTCTTAATATCAGTTGACACTGATTCTGCCATCGAAACGAAGCCATCCATAGATTTCACAAAATACCGGGGAAAAAGCTTATCAAGAATAGTCGGTTCGTGAGGAATCATATTGTGAATAAGTCCCACAATTTTTGTTTTTGAAGAACGGGCATTACGCGCAATTGTACCATAACACGGAGCCATAAAAGCCATCCAATAGCTGAAAATAACTATATCAGGTGATTTTTCCTTTATTTTGCGACCTACTTTAATCCAGTTCACCGGACTCATCGAATGAATCATTCGGTTGATTTTTAAATCATTAGGTGCAACTTCATTAGATAACTGCGATTTGCCCGGAAATAAAAATGCAGGATATTGAAGTGAAAAAGTAATGATTTCTACTTCGTTGCCTTGTTTTACATATTCGCGTGCCAGACGTTCATTGTATGCAGCCAACCCACCACGATATGGAAACGCCGTACCTACTATGATTATTCTCATACCACAAACATTATTATTAGATTGAAAAACAAAATATTACAAGCAATTATGCATTGCTTGTAACCAAATATTTCATTAAATATATTAATGAAAAACACTCGCTTAACCTTTTGTTTTTGTTACTGCAAAAGTACAAAATTAATCAATGGAGTAATCTTTTTTCAGACAAATTTTCTATTCTAAAATCAAATTCAATGAATCGGATTATTTAAAACTACAAAAGAACGTAACCAAAAACGGCACGGTAAAATCAACAATGAAACCCTGATAAATAGAAACAATTGCATAATCTTTCCCTGAATACCTGACAATAACGGGGAAAGTAGTGTCCATGGTAGTAGCTCCACCAGCTGATATAGGTGCAAGTTTTCCAAAATACTTTACCATCCACGGAGCAAAAAGGAGGGTCATAACTTCACGAATAATATTGGATAAAAGCGCAATAGTTCCAAGTTCAACTCCTTTATATTGAGTAATAAGAATGCTTGAAAGTGAATAGTAACCAAATCCTGAACCAACTGCCAGACAATCTGTCAAACTTCGATTTTTAAGAAAAAGGCTAACCACAACAATTCCCAGGTAAGTTCCCAATATTGTCATTAACGGTAAAAAGATAAGCCGGGGATTTAAACTGCGAAATTGACGGAATGAATTTGGATCGTTTCCTATGCTGATTCCAACTGAAAACATCAAAGCACATAACACATAAAAACTGATATTGTAACCCAACAATACATTCGGAAACCAGCGAAAAACGCCCAAAAGTAGTCCGGTAGCAAAAAAAGATAGTATAATCAGACTGCCCTTCATTTGCTGATAGATTTATTTCGAACCGTTAACCAGAGTAGCCAGGCTGCAACTACGCTTCCCAACGTTCCTGCTGTTGCCAAAATAAAGGCGTCAAAACCGAGAGTTCCGAATTGTCTCACTACAATATCATTAGCACCAACTTCCAGTCCAAGTAAAAACAATAACAGCCATATAAGTATTAGAATGAATCCGTGAATGAACCGAATTTTCCAGCGACGTAAAAAATAGCCAACAGCTATCCCGGTGAGCATACAAGAAATGACGACAAACATGGCTACGTATTTAATTATGTGCAAAGATAACTGAAATTTGAAAATATGAAAATATGACGTCCTGAAAGCAAAAAACAGATTATAATGGATTGTAAAATGCCAAAAAATGAGTAATTTTGCAACTCATTAAAATAAAGGTATTAGTATCGTATAAAAATCTAAATTTCAAAATAATATGAGCAAGAAAGCACTCCTAATGATTTTGGATGGTTGGGGAATTGGAAATCACACCCACGCCAATGCCATTTACAGCACACCAACCCCTTACATCACTTCATTGGTGGCAAATTATCCTAATTCGCAACTTTTAGCTTCGGGCGAAGATGTTGGACTTCCTGAAGGTCAAATGGGAAACTCGGAAGTTGGTCACCTGAATATTGGTGCCGGACGCGTAGTTTATCAGGATTTAGTAAAAATCAATATTGCCTGCCGCGACAACAGCATTCTGAAGAACCCTGAGATTATCAGTGCCTACTCGTATGCCCGCGACAATAAAAAGAAAATTCACTTCATGGGTTTAGTATCCGATGGTGGTGTTCATAGCTCGTTGGATCATCTTTTCAAATTGTGCGATATTGCCAAAGAATACGGAATTGAAAATGCTTTTGTACACTGTTTTATGGACGGTCGTGATACCGACCCACGCAGCGGAAAAGGGTTCATTGAACAATTGCAAAATCATACAGCTAAATCGGCTGGTAAAATAGCTTCTATTGTTGGTCGTTATTACGCTATGGATCGCGACAAACGTTGGGACCGCGTGAAAAAATCGTACGATCTACTGGTAAATGGAATTGGAACTGCCACCACCGATGTTGTTGCAGCTATGCAAGCCTCTTATGATGCGGGTGTAACTGACGAATTTATTAACCCGATAGTAGCAGTAGATGCTGCAGGAAAACCACTAGCAACTATTGAAGCCGGTGACGTTGTATTTTTCTTCAACTATCGCAACGACCGCGCAAAAGAATTAACTGTTGTATTGACTCAGACAGACATGCCGGAAGAAGGAATGCACACTATTCCATTGGAATATTATTGTATGACTCCTTACGATTCGAGTTATAAAGGCTTACATATTTTGTTTGATAAAGACAATGTTCAGAATACGCTGGGCGAATATGTTTCCAGTCTTGGTTTGAAACAATTACGCATTGCGGAAACAGAAAAGTTTGCTCATGTAACTTTCTTCTTTTCCGGCGGACGCGAAAGTGAATTTGATGGCGAAAAGCGCATTCTGGTTGCTTCACCCAAAGTGGCAACTTACGATTTGCAACCTGAAATGAGCGCGCCAGAAGTAGCAGACAAGCTGGTAGCCGCATTAAACACTCAAGCATATGATTTCATTGCGCTCAACTTTGCCAATGGTGATATGGTAGGACACACTGGCGTTTACGAAGCAATTCAGAAAGCCGTGACAACAGTTGACAATTGCGTAAAAGAAGTTGTTGAAACTGCGAAAGCCAACGATTACGAAGTGATTATCATTGCTGACCACGGTAATGCTGACTATGCAGAAAATAATGACGGTTCACCAAACACCGCTCACTCATTGAATCCGGTTCCATTCATTTATGTTACAACGAACAAAAATGCTAAAGTTGAAAACGGTATTTTGGCTGATGTTGCTCCTTCAATTTGTCAGATTTTGGGAATTCCACAACCAAAAGAAATGACAGGAAAAGGTCTTATTAATGCATAATTATTAATGCATAATGTATAATTAAAACGCTGTGGAAAATTTCCACAGCGTTTTTCGTATTTGAAAATCATTGCAAACACAAAATTCAGGCTAAATGTGCTAATAATCTGCACAAAACACCAAATAATGAATTTTGAATTATGAATTACAAATTGAATATAGTTATCTTTGCGCAATATAAAGTATAAAACAAACTATTTCAAGTCCCCCTTGGGGGCATTTAGGGGCTTATCAATATGAAACTAAGAACAGAACTCGAACATCGCATCCTGGTTTTGGATGGTGCGATGGGAACCATGATACAACGCCATAAACTCACTGAAGCTGATTACCGCGGTGAACGTTTTGCGCAGTGGTCAAGCCTTGTGAAAGGAAACAATGATTTGCTTGTGCTCACTCAGCCCGAGATTATCAAATCTATCCATGTGGCTTACCTCGAAGCCGGTGCCGATATTATTGAAACAAATACCTTCAATGCACAGGTAATCTCCATGGAAGATTACGGGATGGCATCATTAGTTCGGGAAATTAATCTTGCCGGAGCTCGTTTAGCACGTCAGGCTGCCGATGAGTTTACAGCAAAGAATCCTGACAAACCCCGATTTGTTGCCGGAGCTGTTGGTCCAACCAATAAAACAGCATCCATGTCACCCGATGTGAACAATCCCGCATTTCGCGCTGTAAGTTTTGACGATTTGGTTTTAGCCTACAAAGAACAAATTCTCGCTTTAATTGAAGGCGGTGTCGATGCACTGCTGATTGAAACAATCTTTGATACATTAAACGCTAAAGCAGCCATTTTTGCTGCTGAAGAAGCCATGACCGAACTAGGAAAACGCGTTGAAATTATGCTTTCCGCAACAGTTGCCGACACCAGTGGTCGTACCTTGTCCGGTCAAACTATCCGCGCCTTTCTGGCATCGGTTGGTCATGCCAATTTATTGTCAATAGGTCTGAACTGCTCATTCGGAGCCAAAGATTTAAAGCCCTATTTACAAGAAATAAATGCTCATTCACCCTGGTTTGTAAGCGCATATCCAAATGCCGGCTTACCCAATCAGTTTGGGGAATATGACGAAACACCCGAAATGATGGCGGTTCAGGTGAAAGAGTATTTCGACGAAAAATTAGTCAACATTATCGGAGGTTGTTGTGGAACTTCGCCCGATCATATTGCCGCTTATCAGAAATTGATTAAAGATGCAAAGGTTAGGCAAAGAAAAGCAGCAAGCTACAACCTGATTCTATCTGGACTTGAACACTTAGAAATCACCTCACCCCTAACCCCTCTCCTTGAGGAGAGGGGAACTGAGCATGCTAACTTTACAACAGATCCTATTTCATGGAATTTATTGATTGATAAAGCAAAGGAAATGCGGCATGAACTGACCAAAGCAGAAGATGTTTTATGGGAGTGCATCCGCAACAGAAAGATCGACTATAAAATTCGTCGACAACATATTGTCAATGGATTTATTGCAGACTTCATTTGTATAGAGAAAAAAGTTATAATTGAAGTTGATGGAGGAATTCACGAAACTACGGAACAAAAAGAACATGATAAATTTCGCACTGAAGTTTTAAACAACAATGGCCTCTTGGTTATTCGATTCACGAATGAAGAAGTTCTCGAAAACCCATATGAAGTTGCAAAGAAAATAAAATTCGAACTAGATAAACTACCCTCGAAACAACGAACAAATTCTCAATATACAGACGACCTTCTCCCCTCTCCTCAAGGAGAGGGGTCGGGGGTGAGGTCCTTATTCGTCAACATCGGCGAACGTTGCAACGTAGCCGGTTCTCGCATGTTTCTACGTTTGATAAACGAGAAAAAATACGAGGAAGCACTCAGCATTGCCCGCAAACAGGTGGAAGATGGAGCGCAAATCATCGACATCAACATGGACGACGCGATGCTGGAAGCCAAAGAGGAGATGACTACTTTTCTGAATTATGTGGCTGCCGAACCGGAAATATCTCGTGTACCTATCATGATTGATTCCTCGAAATGGGAAGTCATTGAGGCGGGTTTGAAATGTGTGCAAGGAAAATGCATCGTGAACTCTATCAGCCTGAAAGAAGGCGAAGAAGATTTTCTGCATAAAGCTCGCAAAATTCGCGCTTACGGTGCAGCAGCGGTAGTTATGGCTTTCGACGAAAAAGGACAAGCCGACAGCTTTGAGCGCAAGACACAAATCTGTAGTCGCGCTTATCATTTGTTGGTTGACAAGGTCGGTTTTCCGCCGCAGGATATAATTTTTGACCCCAATGTGCTGGCTATTGCCACCGGAATTGAGGAACACAACAACTATGGTGTCGATTTTATCAACGCCACTCGCTGGATTAAACAAAATTTACCTTACGCCAAAATCAGTGGAGGCGTGAGTAATCTTTCATTCTCGTTCCGCGGCAACAATGTGGTTCGCGAAGCCATTCACTCCGTATTTTTGTATTATGCCATTAAAGAAGGCATGGATATGGGTATTGTAAATGCCGGCATGTTGCAAATTTATCAGGACATAGACCCCGAATTACTGGAACATGTGGAAGACATTGTTCTCAATCGCCGTCCGGATGCTACTGAGCGCATGATTGAACTGGCTGAGAAAGTAAAGCAACAAGCCACCGGCGAAAAAGTAGAAAAAGTAGACGAATGGCGTTCGCGTTCGTTGCAAGGTCGACTGGAATACGCCTTAATTAAAGGTATCAGCGAATTTCTGGAAGAAGATTTAGCCGAAGCTCTGAAACAGTTCGATACTGCCATCGAAATTATTGAAGGTCCGTTGATGAGCGGAATGAATATCGTGGGAGATTTGTTTGGTGATGGAAAGATGTTTTTGCCTCAGGTGGTAAAAACCGCCCGCACCATGAAAAAAGCGGTAGCCGTTCTACAACCGGTGATTGAAGCAGAGAAAGTTCCAGGTCAGAGTTCGTCCGCCGGAAAATTTTTGATTGCCACCGTAAAAGGCGATGTGCACGATATTGGCAAAAACATTGTAGCAGTGGTATTGGCTTGCAACAATTTTGAAGTAATAGACTTAGGAGTAATGACTCCCACAGAAAAAATTATCCAAACGGCCATCGACGAAAAAGTAGATATGGTGGGCTTAAGCGGACTGATTACCCCATCATTGGAAGAGATGACCATCGTTGCAGCCGAAATGCAAAAAGCAGGTCTGACTATTCCGTTGTTGATTGGCGGAGCCACCACTTCGAAAATCCATACTGCAGTAAAAATTGCACCAAATTACAACGGACCTGTGGTGTATGTAAAAGATGCTTCGGTCAACACACTTGTAGTAGCGCAACTTATGAGCAAAACGCAACATGTGGCCTACGAAGCCGGTATTGCTGCCGAATATAAGATTTTACGCGAGAAGCAAACTAAAAAAGCAGATTTACTGAGTCTGGACGAAGCAAAAAAACGAAAACCGAATTTATTCTAAAGTCTCCGCAAAAGAAACGGCTGAAATTTAAAATGAAATTTTCAGCCGTTTCTTTTGTAAATTATTCTATCCAACTTTCTCCACTTTTCTCAAACTCACATAACACACAAAACCATTCGTCTCATAGCCCATTTCAGCTATCAGGTTCATATATTGCTTTACCTGTTTCAGGTAAGTTCTACTTTCTTTATCGCCGAATTTATAATCCACAATGGTGGCTTCTTTACCGCGAATCACCACACGATCCGGACGATATTGCTCGCCATTTGGAATTAGAATAGTTGTTTCATTGAGTACCCGTGCATCACTGCCAAACCAACTTTCAACTTCGGGTAAATTCCAGAAATATTCCATTTCTGCTTCTACTTTTTTGCTCTCTTCTTCGCTTATCCGCCCACTGCGTACAAGGTCTAAAATAGCCTTTGATTGATCCGACTTATGGGTTATCTGACGAAGAACATCGTGCATTATGATGCCGTAGTTCAGTTTACTATCCGTCATTTGTTGGTTCTCCAGCAAATAATCCAGACTTTGATGACGGATACGCAAACGACCTGAACTACTCACTGTAGGGTACCCGGTAACTTTCTCATTTAGATCCTCACCCAGTTTGTCAGTGTAAACAGCCTTAGTTGGATCGCCCAGTTGGAACACCTTCGTTTCGCCATTGAACGAATTGGACAGCGAAACAATTTCGGTATCCAATCCCAGTGTTTCTACCGTAAAACAAGCTGTGAGCAGAGCCGATAATGAGTTGATTTTATCTAGACTTTCTACTTCTTTTTTCGGAGCCGGAGCCATACAAATCAATTCATTTTTAGCACGGGTAAAAGCCACATAAGCCACATTCAAACTATCGATAAACAAATGCATTTGTTCGTCGAAATAGTTTTCGGCAAAGATAGACTGCCCCAGTTTTGATCCATACTCAATGGGCAGCAACGGGAGTTCATTAAAAGGTGTAATCGTCGGTTCGCACCACAAGATGTTCCGCATGCGACTATCCAGATCCCACTCGCAAAAAGGCATGATCACCACCTTAAAGTCCAGCCCTTTCGATTTGTGAACAGTCATAATACGCATGGCACTCTGGTTGTCGGGCGTAGAAATGCATTGTTTCACTCCACTTTTCTTCCACCAGGTAAGAAAACTATTTAAGTCGGCTGTTTTGCCGGTGGTGTAACGAAAAACCACATCCTGAAATGCCTGTACAAACACCGCTTCGTTGTGCCACAACCCCACGCCAAACAGCGAAATAATTTGCTCCACCATATCAAAAAGCGAGCTGTGTTGCACTTCGCTAAGCAATGCATTTTCTTCGTTGGTAAACAGCTGTGAGAAAATATTTTCAGGCTGCTCCTCCGTCATTGAGAAACATGCATTCAATGCCTCATTTTCTGATTTATGTTGGCGTCCGCGGGCGTATTCGTAATTTACTATTGTATGCTGAATGCTGTCGGCAGGATTGACAAAAAGCTGTAAAATGCCCAACACAAAACGCACCGAAGCCGCAGCGCCTATCAGCAAGCCTTCGTTACCCATGATATCGTAGCAAACATCAGGTTTGGCTTCCGCAGTGGTTTTGTAGTTCAACAGTTTATGTATTACCTGTTGCTCTTCCTCGTTTTTACGCACCAGAATGCAAATGTCAGCCGGTCGATAACCGCGCACCTGCAACTCCTCGAGCATAGCCGGTAGCCGGTTCAGACTTTCGGCTTTCCATCCGTCTTCGTTCTCATCTGCAGCAATAAAACTTAGCTCCACCCTACCCGTTCCGGCTTTGGGCGAAGTTTTTTGATGGATATTGGCATAAGCATGCTCAATTTTATGTGTCAAAGCTTCCAGTGCAGGATAAACAGGCAAAACTGCCTGCAGGTTGTCGTTCAGCTTGGATTGCAACAGGAGTGCTGCCCGGAGGAAAAACGAATTATTGAAATCGATAATGTTTTTATCGCTTCGCCAGTTGGTATCCAGGTTTTCTTCATGAATTTGTTCCGGTCGGAAATCGGTCAAAATTTGTTCGTCCAGTAGCTTCCAGTCAGAGTTACGCCAGCGGTAAATACTCTGTTTTACATCACCCACTACCAGATTGAATTTGCCGGCCGACAGACTATTGTCCAGCAAAGGTTGAAAGTTTTTCCATTGCAGTGTGGAAGTATCCTGAAATTCATCTATCATGTAATTGTCGATGTGGATACCTGTTTTTTCGTACACAAAAGGCGTATCACTATTATCGATAATTTTATTGAGCAACATATTGGAGTCCGAAATCAACATGGTGTTCTGCTCATCGGTCAGCTTCTTTATTTGCACCGCCAGATCGGACAAAATACCGAGCGTGTTGATATGCTTGAGCACCATTACCGCCGAATTGTAGGTCACAATATCGACGCTCAACAGCTCCACAATTTGCTGAAAGCATTTTCCCAAGCCTGTATTGTAAGCTGATTCAATAGCCGATTTCACATCCTGCGGCTTGGATTTGGTGTAACAATTGGTCACATCGTCGGCAAAACCTATAAAGCGGGCACTGATTTCGAGCTTGCCTTTCACCAGTTTTTCAAGCGTAGCAGTGGTTTTGTACGCAAAATCTTCGTGCGTCAAACCGTTACGTGCCATCACATTCAATCCTTCAGCAGCGGTTTGTTTTACTTTGGCTTCGAAGGTCGTTTTTATCTCGCGCAGGCTTTTGCGATAATTGCTCAAAAACTCACGCTCGTGCAATTTTTTGTTGGTATCTTCGGCTTTATGCTGATAGCTTTCCTTGAAAATTTCTTTACCCAACTCCATAATGTTTCCCCGCATATTCCAGTTTTCCGACTGCTCAATGCGCTCTTCAGCATAAGCGGTAAGCCATTGCAGGAGTTGCTTGTTTTCATCTTTCGATAAATCCAGAAAAAGATTATCCACCGATTGCTCCAACGTCGACGAATTGTCCAATTCCAGGTTATACCCGCCATGCACCCCAATGTCTCGAGCAAACGAGCGAATGACCTGTTGGAAAAAACGGTCGATAGTGCTGATTGAAAACGAAGAATAATCATGAAGAATGGTGGTAAGAATATGTTTTGCCCTCACATTAACGGCATCTTCGTCCATCCCGAATTTAGCCATCAGCCCCGCGCGATAATCTGATTTTTCGGCCTGCGATAAGGCGTGCAACTCTTTCAGGATGCGCGTTTTCATTTCATCGGTGGCTTTGTTGGTAAATGTCACCGCCAGAATGCGACGATGTGCCCGCTCCTTTTTGGGGTCGAACAGCAAGTGGATATAGTCTTGCGTAAGCCGGTATGTTTTGCCCGAACCGGCGGAGGCACGATAGATATTGAGCATGTGAGCTAATTCATTGTAATTAAGGCAAAATTCATAAAAAGTATTTCAAAAGAAATAAGCTTTGCGACATTGGCATAATCTTATCGCAAGTTGTTTATAGTATAGGGATACGATAAACACTTCACAGACTGTGGAAATAAAGTGCCTAAAGCGATTAAGCAAATGTAATTAAAAACAATGAATTATTAAACAGGTAAGAATTGAAATGTAGATATTTTATAGGTTCCCAGTCAGTATTGTCCGGTAAACTTTTTAGATGAAGTTTTCTGTGAGAGATTTGGCTAACGCTGGTTTTTAATTACTTCTTTCATAACGTTCGTTTTTGTGTAACGCTATTTCAGGATGTGACATTTCATAAAAATAAAAAACCACCATCTAAATTAGCTGGTGGCTTAAAAGCAAAATTCGTAATTTCCCCTTTTAACCAAGACAAGAGTTATTGAAGGATTCAATAACCCTTACCAAGGCATTGAGGTACTTTTGTAAAACAGATTAACATGTTAGGTTTGTAATGTTCACTACACTCTATTAAAGCGAAATAAATGAAAAAAGCATTATTTAGTCGGTGGAGTTGGAACTGTTGGGTCGCTCTTTGGATCTGTTTCAGAGAAATTCACTTTCCCATTTAAAGTAGAACAAGCCTTTGTTCCTACTCCAATAATAAAATCTATTGCATTCATATTTTATTTTGTTTTAATTACATTGCAAAGTAAAGCAAAATATGAGTTATAAATTCCAAAAACTCAATATTTATTTTATATACATCACGGTTTTTTAAGTATGTTTAACACACTCTTTTTCAGACATTTAAATACCATACAAAAAGTGTCTATATATACATCACACTTTTATCTTAATAATTAACTCGAAAAATAACTAAAAAGTTTGAAGGAAGTGAAGGAGTTTTTCTTGATTTTGCAATTTTAGCTTCTTACGTAAACGACCCCTATGTATGTTAATAGATTCCGTTTGAACTTCAAGAATAGTTGCAATCATACCAGTATCAAAATTGGCTAGAAGTAAACAGCAAATTAAAATATCTCGTTTTGTCAGGGTCGGATAGGTTTCTACTAAACGAGTTGAAATATTCCGATGGGTTGCATCGATATGATTCATAAGTTCTTCATAAAACACACTCATCGGAGAGCCTTTTGAACCCACTGATTTATCTACATCCCCCGATGACGAACTTTTAATAGCCTTGGTTCTGTATTGTTCAACGCTTTTAAGTAACAGATGTTGCATCTTCATTTGTTGTTGAAGCAATGAGTTATTTTCTTTCTCCTTTTCCATCAAAGATCTTCCTTGATCCAACATCTTCTTTTGTACAATTAATTTCCGTCGGTTTGTCTTTATTCTCCAAAACAAGAAAACAATGCATATAAGACTTAATAAAAGAAGAGCAAATAAGAGTATAATTCCATTCTGTTTATTCTCAATGACGAGATTCTTATTTTCTAAAGTAAGGTGTTCAAACCGGTATTTTTTCTCCAGACCAGCAAAACTGGTATTCAAAGTATGCTCACTAACCGAGTCCTTAATATTAATTACCCGTTTTGCAAAATTAAGAGATTCAACTATTCGACCTTTTCTTTCAGCTAAATCTTGCCTGAGCTGATAATAATCAACAATCATTTGTCTGGGGTCCTTGACTTTATTCAGATAGATTTCTGCAGAATCAATTTGACCTGACATGGCAAAAACCCAACCTAACAGATACCACTTATTATAGTCATATACAGTATTTGTAATTGGGACTCTTCTAAGATACTGCAAAGCCTGTTTAAAGTTTTTTTGCTTATATGCTACAACACCTAAATGCCTGTAAATCGTCGATGTAATCAAACTCTCATGAAGATTTACTGCCATTTTTTCAGCTCGAAGAAAATAATAGGTTGCACTATCATAGTTTGTTTTGAGTCTATAGCCACATCCTATTTCAATAAGTGTGAGCACAGAGTTTCGCATATCGTTTATTTTATGAAAGGCATTAAGTCCTAACTTATTATACACTATCATACTATCTAATTCACTTTGACTTTGATACATACAAGCCTTATGGGTGTATATCAAACCTTGCAATTTGTAGTTTTCGCATTTAGAAGCATACTCCTGAGCTTTAATTAAGGCGAGTGCCTGTTCGCGTCTATTTCCCTGATTATCTTCACAGCGAGCCAGATAAAAATAAGCATAAGCCGCCCGAACAGGTTCATTATCGTTGTAATAGTCGGTCGCAATCTTGATTAATGAATCAGACTCTACTTTTATATCATTTTTATCCAGAGCCTGACTCATCAAAAGAGCATATAAAGCATGGTTTTGTTTTCGGCTGTACTTTTCGGGTTTTATCCTTTTTAGCACCTGTAAAGCTGAATCGGGAGCAGTTTCCATAAGTTTATCAGCACGTATCAATTCCTTATCGGTGGATGAACATGACACAAACAATAAACTTATGCTGAAAAATGCTACACGAAATATTTTCATAAAAACATGTCGAGATTGACGAGAATTGATCTTTCGAGTGAGAGCGTCGCAAAATTATTGAAAAAAGTCCGAAGTGCAATCCATTATAATTCAAAAGTTTCACAAAGATGTAATATAAAGCACTTTATTTGCGCAAAATCTCATTATCGAATTCTATTTACAACTTAATTCCGACTTTTATACACTATATTTGTTCAAAACCGTTGATTAATGAATAAGTCGTAATTATATGGCATCTAAAATTTTAATTGATTGCACATTACAACTCCTTCAAAAATAAGTTAAATAATTTAAAACATTCGGTTGAGCTAATATGTTATAACTTATATATGTTTACATTTTTTCAAAATAGCATTTTCTATGATTAAGAAGGCAAAAAAAAATTATACCGTAAATCGCGATGTCAGTTGGATGTACTTCAATCGTAGAATACTTGACGAAGCCGCTAATCAAACCAATCCTTTACTGGAGCGACTCAGTTTTTTAGGAATTTACTCCAATAATCTGGATGAATTCTTTCGGGTACGTGTTGCCACTTTGCGTCGTATGGTTGAAATTGAGGAAAATATCAACCATGTTAATATAGACTCGCATAAAGTTCTCAAAAAGGTTCTTAAACTAAACGAAATATACAATAAAGATTTTGAAGCCACTTTTCTTGAACTTTACAAAGAACTGCAAAACGAAAATATATTTCTGGTAAATGAATCGCAATTGTCGCCCGAACAAGAAGAGTTTGTGGAAACATTTTACCGTGAAGAACTGATGAATTCTCTTTTTCCTATTCTGGTTTCGCACATGGTGGTACAACCCGAACTGAATGACAAAAGCATTTATCTGGCTGTAAAAATTTCCAATTCGGTGAAACTGGAGAAAAACAACAAAAAAGAATATGCTTTAATCGAAATCCCGACCGGAGAATTTTCGCGTTTCATGGTTTTGCCGAAAGACGGTGATAAGAACTGCATTATGTTTCTGGATGATGTAATTCGTTTTTGTTTACCACGTATTTTTGCACAATTTAATCACGACAAATACGAAGCCTATACGATAAAGATTACCCGCGATGCAGAAATGGAACTAGATAATATAGCTTATCAAAGTGTAATAGATAAAGTATCGAAAGCTGTGAAAAGCAGAAAGAGCGGACTTCCCGTCCGGTTTGTTTATGATCGCGAAATTCCGGCAGATTTGCTTCGCTTTACACAAAAGTTGCTCAAAATAAATAAAAACGATGTTCATGTTTGTAGCGGTAGGTATCATAATCTGAAAGATTTAATTTCCTTCCCAACATTAAAGCGAAAAGAACTAAAATATATAAGCCAACCACCTATACCGATTCTGACTTTCGAAGAATCAATCAGTTTGATTTCGCTTATTCGCAAAAAAGACCAGTATTTACATTTCCCATATCATAGCTTCGATAATTTTATACGACTTCTGCGCGAATCGGCCATTAATCCAGAAGTGAAAGAGATTAAAATAAGCATTTACCGGTTAGCAAAAAATTCTAAAGTAATAAAAGCACTTATTTGCGCAGCTATGAATGGGAAAAAGGTTACCGCCATGGTTGAATTATTGGCCCGGTTTGACGAATCGTCCAATATAAATTGGGCAAAAAAAATGCAAGATGCCGGTATCAAGGTAATTTTAGGTGTTGAAGGTCTTAAAGTACATTCTAAGCTGGCTCACATTACCGCTCGCAAAGGGAATATTGCTTGCATTGGTACCGGAAATTTTCATGAAGGAACCGCAACAGTTTATACTGATTTCACCTTGATGACAGCGCATAAAGCTATCGTTGATGAAGTAGAAAGTGTATTTGAATTTTTGGAACAACCTTACCTGAATCCGACCTTTAAGCAATTGATTGTTGCACCGCAATATATGCGTAAGAAAATTATCAGTCTGATTAAAACCGAAATTGATAATGCAAAAAAAGGGTTACCCGCTTATATTTTTTGCAAAATCAACCACATTGTTGATGAAAAAATAGTCGAAAAACTTTACGAAGCATCCAATGCCGGCGTAAAAATCAAACTATTGGTTCGGGGTAATTGTGCTCTTACCACAAGAGTTCGGAGAGTTAGCGAAAATATTCAGGCATTGGGAATTATCGACCGCCATCTGGAACATTCTAGAGTTTTGATATTTGCTAATGGTGGTGAAGAGCGTTATTTTATAGGCTCTGCCGATTGGATGTCCCGCAATCTTGACAATCGGGTAGAGGTTTATACACCGGTTTATGATTCTGAATTTCAAAAGCAATTAAAAACAGTTATCGAATTCGGACTGAAAGATAACGTTAAAGCCAGAATTGTAGATGGCTCAGGAAAAAATGAATTGAATACTACGTCGGACGAAACGCCATTCAGATCGCAAAAAGAGTTATATCAATTTTACAAAAACAATTACGAAACAAGCTTGCTCGAAAAAGACCAGGCAATCCTATAATTATTAAATTTCAAATAACAATAAGTAACATGAACAGTATCCAATTTGCAGCCATAGACATAGGGTCCAACGCCGTTCGTCTTTTAATCAAAAGTGTAGTTCCCGGTGACTCAGCGGAAGCGTTTACCAAAGTATTGATGGTACGTGTTCCATTACGCTTGGGTCAGGAGTCTTTCGTATCAGGAAAAATCAGCGATGAGAAAGCCAAGCAACTACTCAGACTGATGAAAGCTTTCAAACAGTTGATAAAAATTTACGATATAACTGACTATCGGGCTTGTGCCACTGCCGCTATGCGTGATGCAAAAAATGCAAAAGAGCTGGTCAAGGAAATCAGGAAAGAAACGGATATAAAAATTGAAGTTATTGCCGGACAGGAAGAAGCCTCAATTATTTACGAAAGTCATTTTGCCGATAGTTTAAACAAAGATTTAAATTATATTTATGTGGACGTTGGTGGAGGTAGTACGGAAATTAGCGTGATTACAAAAGGTGAATTGCTGGAGTCAAAATCGTACGATATAGGGACGGTCAGATTGCTTAACAATAAAGTACAAACCGAAGAGTATGACAAATTAACCGCTGATTTATCCGAGTTGAAAGTGCTTTATAAATTCAACGACATCATTGGTTCCGGAGGTAATATTATTAAACTAAACTCGTTGGCTAAAGTGCGTAAAAATAACAAACTGTCTGTGGTAAAACTAGATGAATTAAACACTCAGTTAAAGGCGCTTACTGTAGATGAACGCATAACCAACTACAAGTTAAAACCCGACCGGGCTGATGTGATAACACTGGCTGCAGATATTTACACTGAGGTGGCAAAGGGTGTTGGAGCCGCTCATATTATAGTTCCAACTATCGGATTGGCTGACGGAATTATACAAATGCTTTATGTGAAATGGAAAGACAAAAATAAAATTGAGTTGGATGAAAGACCGGCGTAAATTGACAATTTGATTTTCTATGCACTTTTAAACAAAACAGGCAGATCAAAATGATCTGCCTGTTTTGTTTAAATTAATTTTGTTGCCTTTTCAAAAGGATGACATCTTTACAATCTTCGATAAATAAACTTATATCGTTTTCGAAACATTCAATTAAAGTATTTTGAGCTATTTCAAATACTTCAGTATTTGCTTCTTCACCTGGTTCCTTTTTCTTCCAAAATTTTTTTATTCCACGTATTAAGACCTCATAATCTTGTATTTCACCCAGTTTATCCTGATGCATTTTCAGCTTTTCAAGTTTAGTTTCATCAATTTCATCTATATACGACAGAACTTCAACAATATAGCGAAATTTTTTAAACTCAATCCTAATGTTATGAATATCTTCCGCATCATCAATGCTTTCTATTAACAGACTATCTATGAGTTTGTAAAAAGATTTATCAAATTTCTTATAGATCCTCTCCTTCTCAACTTTTCCCTTTTTTATTGTTGGGAAAATGAGCTTTTTCTTCTTACAAAATTTGCTTACTCTCTCTTTTAGCTTTAACTCACGTTCTTTGAGGTAAGCGAGATATTCAACTATATCCGGAGTATGTTCAATACTCTCCAGTTTTAATAGCTGAACCTGAATATCGCGCAGTTTTCCAAATAATTCAAAGGCTGCTTCGCCATTTTTTACTTTGGATGGTTTAATCTTACAAGCAGCAAGAATTGGAAAAATCCGCCTGAGAATTACTCGTTTATCATGAATCTGATTCTCTGTCAGATCTTCTTCAATTTTCTGATATTTTTTGACAAGTAAGTTGTAATTTTGAATAATTGAGTTCATTGTCTGGTTCTAACGAAATTATATATTGACCTGTGTATTTTCAATTCTCACTTACCTGATTCTCTCTAGACATATTGGTTTTCAATAGCTTTACTTTTATACCAAAATTCTTAAAGACCTTCTTTAATCTTTTCTTGTGTTTAATTTCCACTGTCATATTATAAAGTGAATTCTGAAAAAGGTCCGCATCTTTGATTAATTCACTGTATTTATCATGTTTCGTTTTCTTGTCGCTATGATGACTAATGGCATTTTTTACCGTTTCTATTTCCTCATCGGTAAACGCCTCTAAATCCCTTAACAAGATTTCGGCTTCAATTGCACCTAAAAGAGCATGCTCTTTCACATAGCCAAATTTATAGGTATGAATGTCATGCAACAGTCCAATTATGGTACATAACTCTACATTCAGCCCTCTCTTCATTGCCAGAATACTGCAATTTTGAGCTACGCCATACAGGTGAATATAGGCTTCAGGTCGGACTTCTATATTTTCCTGGTTCAATAGAATAGTATCAATCTCAGCTCTTACCAGTTCTAATCTATTCATAGTTTCTCAATCTTTTATTCAGACAATACACATAGTTTTATTAACGACTAAAAAAGTTTAGATCTCCATTTTTTAGAAAGAGTAAACCCTCCGGATTAATAAAACAAATATAACAACAATAATCCTTATTTTTTAGAATTTTAGGAGAGCAGATTTAATTATAGGCAGTTTTAAAGGTATTAAATGACCAATTAAGTTCCGGTTTGTAACTGTTTTATAACATCGCTGTTAATTCAATCACAAACCGGAACTTATAGTTTGGACAAGTCAGTTGATTCTCTGAAAAACAGACAGGGCGAACTAACTAACCGCCGACAATTACTTTTTAGTTAATGCAAAATCCACCCAGCTCTTTCCCCATGTTGGAGTTAGCACAGCTGAGCTTTCTGCTGCAAAAAGAGTAGAAGCATTGTCTATATCTTTTTGGAAATTTCCGTAAGTTTGATGCATAAATTTAGCCATATCGTTTTTAAACAAAGCTGATAGAATAATCGCTCTTGGGTTGTTAGGGTTTATTCCAAGTGCCGTTTCATAATCACTAATGATTTTTCCCGAATATTTCGGTCCGTTGGTTTGTGGATCGGAAGCAATGAGCGCATAAAGTCTGAGTCCTTTCAATGTGTTGATTTCCGATTTATCTGTTTCTTTCAATTCTGAAAGTTTATTCAAATAAGTCTCAGCTTCAGCAAGATATCGCAATTTATCATCGTTAGCTGATACTTTGAAAGATAGTTGAACATCTACATAAGCCAGATAATAACCGGCCAACCACTGCTGAGGCTGTGCCACAATGAATCTCTCCAATTGGCTTCGAACCTGAATTAACCCGGAAACATCATTTTCTTTATTTACACTTTGTACTACCGGAGCCAAATCTTGAGCCGAAACAATGAACGGTAACACGAAAAAGAATACACACAAAAAGTTTTTAATTGTTTTCATTTTGATTGATTTTTAGAATATAAATAATTAAAAATTAGAAACATCGTAAGCCGTTTTTCCACTAAGTGTGATAAAGATTCCGAGGTAAAAGAAATGATTACTGGAATCAATAACAGGTGTTTTTCTATAACCTCCTGGACTGGTGGCATCGGCAGTATAGTTGTAGTTATACACGTTTTGTCGCCCCAGCAAATTGGAGGCGGAAGCATAAATAATCACTTTCTTACTTGCAAGGTAAGTGAGACTCATATCGACACTGTTATAGACCCCTGTCGTTGAATTCATTATTCCGTCTTTCGTTGGGTCGTGATACGGCCTGCCGCTGGCAAATCGATTGGTAATTCCTAGTATACTTTTTACTATCGGAATGTTATATTTAACTGAAACTGTTGCATTATGGGTAGTCGCATATTGAGGTGTCGATAGCTCGGTGTAGTCCTGATATTTCTTTTTGGAAAGGCAGAAAGAATAAGCCAGCATATATTCAAAGTTTCTAAACAAATTTCGGTCGTTAAAAAACACATCCACTCCTTTGCTATATCCATATCCATTGGAGTTTAACGTTGTCGGTTCCTGAAGAGCGAGGTCGTTATATTTTTTATAATATGTTTCTATCCGATACACTTTATCCTTCTTTTCATAATACATTCCACCAACGTACTGGGTGCACTCCTCTGCAAGCAGATTTTTGTTGAGCAAAAGATATTTATTTTCGGGTAGTTGCGTATATTTACCTATAATACCTGAAAAATGCACTCCGCTTAAATTGTAAGTCAGAGCCACCCTGGGATTGGAATTCCACAGATTATTAATGCTCGTGTATTCCATTCTATCCGAAAGTTCTCCATAGAGATTCGAATTGATATTTAAAACAGCCGTTGCAAACAACGCACCGATAGAATGATTTATAGAGTCCGGGCTTATTGTGGAGGAATATGCATAAGACGTTTCGTCGTGACGAAAGAAATTTTCTAAACCCACATTTAATCTTAAGAAATCAGTGAAGCGTTTGGAAACTTTTGTTTTTAAATGAACTTCCCACTCTTTATCACGATAAGAGTCTTTAGAAATTACCGCATCTTCAACATGTTGATTTTTGAAAGAAAATGCTGCCCCTGCAAAAAATTTATAGCCCGATTCAGTGGTTTTTTGGAAAGTTGAGTTCAGGTACAGATTATCATCCGTCATACCCTGATTACGTGTGGTCTGATTATCCGGCGATGTCAAATGTTGAATAAAGGTAGTTCTGTTATATCCGATAAAAGTCTTAAAAACGGTGCTCTGATTGGGATTAAATCTGATCTGGCTACTCCCCGAAATGAGCTGATAAGGTTTAATCCAATTTATTCTGTCGGGAATAAGCTTATGATACGGATCTAAATTCTGATATTCGAGGCTTAGAGAAACCGATCCTTTGTCGAAAGCCTGAGTTCCACCACCGCTGGCACCCACCGAAGAAGCATTTACTCCTATTTTCGTAATCGGGCTAACATCTTTGGTGTTCAATGCCAGAACACTTGAGAGCCCCTGAGCATATTCAGACGAGCACGCGCCTGTTGAGAAATTTATCCCTTCAAACATAAAAGGAGAATATCGCCCGCGAACAGGGATATTATCTCCGGTAGTGGTATAGGGAGAGAGCACATGCATTTCGTCGATGTAAGTCTGGGACTCGTTGCTATCTCCTCCACGGATAAATAACTTTCCACTTTCGCCCACCATTTGTGCGCCTGGCAGCGTTCTTAACGAATGATATAAATCACCGGTAGATCCAGCAGTGGTAACAATATCTACCGCAGACATTTTTCCAAACTGACCATTTCCTTTCAGTCGGAAATTACCTGCCGAAACCACTACATTATCCAATGTAATATTATCGGGTCGCATTTTCAGCACTAAGGTTGTTGATTTTTTCTCTGAAACTTGTACGGTAAATTCGGCATAACCAAGCATCCGTGCACACACCGTTATTTCACCCTTTTGGCTGGTAGTAAAACTAAAATTCCCGAGCGAATCACTGGTTGCACCATCAATAGTTCCTTTTATAAATACATTAGCGTTGGTCATCGGTTTGGATTGTTCATTCAGAACTTTTCCGGACACAGAGCGCAGTTGCGCAAAACCATTCATTACTCCTGTAAAAAAGAGTAAAATAAGTAAAGATCTTCCTTTCATTTGTTGCAGCTTTAAAATTTTCATGCTGCAAACGTATATGAAAAAAATTACACCTGAGAAGAACTGGGATGTATGGCTGAACTATGTGACAGAGCAACTATCAGCTGGGATGAATGGTAAAATACAGGGACGAATGGCTAAGCTTTGATGGGTTCATAATGCTGTTTGCCGGGGAGAATTTACATATCTTTTTTGGGGGTGATAATGCTGCATTACGGATAGCATCTTTTTAATATATCTTCCGGGGACTAAGAAACCGACAAATGGAGTAAGAATTTTTTCATTCAAAAAAAAGGAGACTTCCTCAATTTGAGTTCAGTCTCCATTCCGTTTCTGCAATTACCTATATGCAGGCATTACTCAAATATCCGATAGCTTTACTTGTTCGTAATTGCTGATATTTCTTTATTCTAGATATTATACTTCTTGAATAACGCCATTCTGGTTGGGCATTTGCAAATAACCGATTTTCCAAAAGTCATTCTGTAATCGCAAGATTCATCTTTACAGTCTATAAAAAGAGTTTCTCCGGATACAAATCTATCAATCTTCACATTCAGGCACGAATGCTTTTCATTATTCAAACAACAGAAGCCCTTACTACATTCAGTTCTCTGTATAATACCTTCATCAACAACTTTTTTCATTTGAGTAAAGTATTTGTCAAAATTCAATAATCAAAGAATTATTGCTACAAATATATGTATTAGTTTATAATTTGATACATAATGTTTGTCATTTTTATTACTATAGAGTGTATATCTATTCAAATGACCTTTTGAATCTTAATTAAGGACGTTTTTGAAGATATTTTTCTCTTTTAATTCATCCTACTTACTTTGTTTTTTGCAAAAGCTATAAAAAATGCCAGACTCACAAAAGCAGTAAGCACCATAAAACTCAGATGCAAAGACTTAAATTCAGCTACGAAACCCAGCAGCACGGGACCTACAAGAAAACCAATATTAGAAGTCGCAGCAATAAACGAAACGCCATCAGATGTTTTTATCCCTTCCACTTTTGAAGCCAGTCTGTACACTTCTGGAACAACTACCGAAAAGCCCAACCCCACAACAAAGAAACCAAGAATAGAAATAACAGGATTGAGAATCAGAACCAGTAAAAAACCTAGAATTCCGGTTAAGCATGAATATGTAATTAATTGCCATGAACCCAGATTTTTACTCAGAGAGTCACCGGTAAAGCGTCCAATCATCATAGCTGAAGAGAATGCAGCATAACCAAACCCAATATATTTCATATCCAGCAGAATTATCTTTTTTAAATAAAGAGCACTCCAATCGGCTATGGCACCTTCTGAAACCATCATTACAAGACCGACTACAGCAATCACGTAAAGTGGTTTTAAATTTTTCTTGTTATTCTTTTCTTTAATCAGAACTTCGCCTATCCGGTGGTAATAGTGAAACTTTATTCTGAATTGGATAAGCAAAATAATTGCCACCAAAATGGATATATGCAATATGGGGTTATGCAACAGAACGGCAATAAAACTACCGGTGGCAGCACCAATCATCCCTCCGATACTCCAAAAGGCATGACTTCGCGACATGATGTAGATCTCATCTTGCTTTTCGATAGTTGCTGTTAATGAGTTTAATGAGATGGCAAACGACGAACTAGCCATTCCGAAGAAAAACAGACTAAGACACAAAGTGTTGTAGCTATAAGCCAGAAAAGGGCCATAGAAAAAAATGCAGTAAACGATTAATGCAAAGAAAGTATACTTGCCTACTCCAACCCGATCAACGATATGGCGGCAAATACGAATCATGACAAATGCACCAAGCGCTGAAAAAAATATTGCTTTACCTATCTTGCCTTCTGTAATTAGAAGCTTATCTGCAATTTGTGGGATGTAGGTTACCCAAGTGCTAAAAATAAGACTAAAACAAAAAAACAGAAAGGCCGAAGCAAAATATTTCTTGTTCTGATAGAAAAATTTAATTGAATTCATCAAAAGGTGTGCATTAAAAGACAGGCAAAATTAGCCCATTCCACCCAAATACACAAACTTTAAGCGTATTTGATACACTATTTAGTCCGATTAACCTAATTTGGAGATAAGAACCTCATTTAAAACCTAATTTAGGAATAAAATAAGCATAAAAAAACCGTCTCCGGCAGAAGAAGACAGTTTTTACAATTAAAGAAAAGGTTAGGTTACGCAAATGAAGACTATATTAAAGTGTTGCAAATATATTGGATTCTTCGTATTCAAGTCGGGTAAGTTCGAATAAGAAAAATGATTCTGCTTTTTGAGTCCAAAACCTGAATTCCTGAGTTCGCTTATATTGCGACACAAAGCCGAGCAATAAGTCAAGATTAAATTCATTAGCCGCCACACCTGCTCCAGAGTTGATGGCATCTATCACGTTGCACTCTTGTTCTATATGAGTAGGAACCATCAAAACCGGCTTTTGCATATACATGGCTTCGCACACAGACTCGAAACCACCCGTAGTGGCGTATGCTTTGCAACCAGCCATTTTTTCCAGAAAAAGCTTGTCACTAAGTTGGTGCATAGTAAGCATGGGTGTGAGATTTTCGGTTTTTTGGACGTTCTTTTTATCCCAAAAGAAATGAAGCGGCTGCTTTGGATTCTTTCTGCTCCATGCAGTCAATTCTTTAGCATACCCACTATTAAGCATGTATCCGTGAATGTAATCGCCATTTGTTATTTCCTTGCTAATCACTTCCTGACGGAGAAGAGGTGGCACAATGGCAATGTTGTGATAATATAGGTTCTCGTCCTTACGGAATGACAATGCCAATATTTTATATGCATTCAGAGCCGTAAGCCGTGAGTAGAAGTTCAGTAAACGAAACTGCTTGTTATTATCTCCTGTATAACGGAAATCGGGCGTAAGAAAATAGTATTGATGAGCCACATTAATCATGGGTGGCTTTGGATTAAAAATGCCATACGTCACCCCACACATTAACTCGTAAAAATTTATTACAACATCGGGTTGCGTACTTTTTATAGCACGACGTATGGTCAGTAAACTCCCTAAATAAACCGGTAACAACAGTAAATTATAAAGAATACTTATAAGCAATGGTGAGTGCCTCCCTTTGGGAGTAGGGAGGAAATTAGGACTCTGAAACTGTATAATTTCGCTTTTAATCTTCTTGGTAAAGAAGCCCGGTAATGTACGCTTAGCGCTACACCCAACCAGTACTGCCACTACTTCATGACCGTTCTTTTCAAGCATGGATTTTAAACTCAGAGCTTGCGTAAAATGTCCTCTGCCCTCGCCTTGCACTACAAATAAGTATTTCATATTCTAGAAAAAGGAATTAAAGAAATTATTAGAAAAAGCAACTTTGAACGGATTCTTTGATCCACCAGGAAACTCTATAACCTCCATAGCTTGCTTTGGTTGCTCTATGACATTGGTATGCATATAAACCTCCCATGTACCATCTTCGTGTTCAAGCAGAGCTGACATACTTTCCACCCAATCACCCGAATTCAGGTAGTGAATACCATCAATCATTCTGTCGGCAGGTTGGTGAATGTGCCCGCAAATAATACCATCGGCATGACGGGTGCGAGCTAGTGAAACCAACTCATTCTCGTAGTTGGAGATATACGAAACAGCTGATTTTACTTTCTGCTTAATGCTTTGCGAAAGCGAGAAATAAGGCAATCCTCTTTTTGAGCGATAAATATTATAAACCCGGTTTACCCATAGCAATATGGTATAACCTACGTCGCCAAGTTTAGCCAGCCACACCATTTTAGAGGTTACATTATCGAATATATCGCCATGCACTACATAATAGCGCTTACCATTCTTTACGTGTATATAATCTTTTACAATATTGATATTGGCAAATGAAAGAGGCGCAATATAGTCGATAAAATCATCATGATTTCCGCGAACATAAACTACCTTGGTATTATGATTCTCCATCATCTTCATGATAATTTTGAAGAAATCGGTATGTTCTTTCTTCCACTTTCCTTTTCCACCTTTTTGCAGATGCCATCCATCAATAATATCGCCATTCAAAATAAGTGTATCGCAATTTACCGTGCGTAGAAACTCCGCCAGTTGAGCTGTTTTAGAATGTTCCGTTCCGAGATGTACGTCGGAAATAACAATTGTAGGATAAAATTTTTGATTGTACATAAGGTCTTTTTTTATTTACAAAGTAACTGCGTTAATATTGCAACATTACAACAGCGCTATTAAATTGCTATTACACTATGACTTAAAACAAAAATCGCTGTTGGGAGTAACTCCAACAGCGATTTAATTAACTAATACCTGAATTCTAATTACATTTTCAATGGCACGTAACCTACTTTCTGTACTATATTCTGACCTTCGGCAGATAGTATGAAACCTACAAAAGGAGAAAATTTAGCTTCGCTCTTTTTGTCGTAGTAGAAATACAATGGACGTACAATCGGATATGTTTTATTCACTGCATTTGCCAATGATGGTTCAACAAAGTTTTTACCATCAAATGATACATGAAGTGCTTTAACTGTTTTGTTTAAATAAGCCAATCCTACATAACCAATTGCACCTTTTGTTTGGCTTACCGATTGGATAATAGCTCCGGTAGCAGGCATACTTAGGATTGAGCTCATATAGTTTTTGTTCAACAATACGTGTTCTTTGAAGAATTCGTATGTCCCTGAACTTGTTTCGCGTGAGTAAGGAACGATTTTCAAATCTTCACCACCTACTTGTTTCCAATTCGTGATTTTACCGGTAAAAATACCTTCCAGTTGAGCACGTGTCAATTTTGAAACTCCATTACCTGGGTTTACTACTACTGCCAATGCATCGTAAGCAATAACTTTAGTTACAAGAGTTTTTCCACCATCCTGATATTTTACTTTCTCGTCGAATTTCATGCTACGAGAAGCCATTGCTATATCAGTAGTTCCTTCAATTAGTGCAGAGATTCCTACTCCACTACCACCACCAATAACCGATACCGATTTACCGGTTTTTTTCATAAATTGCTCAGCTTCTTTTTGAGCTAAAGGTAAAACTGTGTCACTACCTTTAATTTTCTGAGCGTAAAACGATGGTGCAAATGCGCAAACCATCATAACTGATAAAATAAGTTTTTTCATTTTTTTGTTTTATTTTTTACTTGTTACTTGTAACCATTTACCCGTAACTTTTTTATTAGAATTTATATTGAAGACGAATTGTTACCAAATTATCCTTGGCGTCTTTTTTAAAACCTGTTACGCTTGTTTTTTCATTCGTAACAATATCGTAATAAGCCATTAAGCGAACGTTATTATTCAAGCGGTACAAATAACCCAGACCTAATGTAGAATAAGCCATATCAGTTTTACCTGTTTTAGCAGCAACACCAATTTGACTTCCGGCAACGTCCGTATTAGGATCGTACCAATCGTATTTCACCACGATAGAGTGTTTAGTTCCGGCTATATCTTGTACGAAGTTAATATAACCTCCCTGGAATTTACGGATATATGTGTCAAAAGCGGCAGCTGTAGTAGGATCATAACCATTAGGGCTTGAGGAACTTCCTGAAGCACCCGGTTGTTTACCTTGTATGTATTCTGCACGGATAGAACTAAGACCTAAGTCTGAAGCAATACTGAACTGACCATCTATGCCAAAATATGAACGGTCGGCAAATGAATTAAGATTTGTAGCTGTATTATTAAGAACAAATGCTCCGTTTGACATTGTATAAACATTAGCATTAGTCTGAAGAACACAACCTGAATACATAGAAACACCAAAACCATATTTCATTGTAGCCTGTGCTTTGTTATAAGTTAAGTGAGCTGCAAAATCTTTTTTGCTCTTGTAATCTTTGTTTATAGCATTACCCGAAAGCAATCCTGCTTCTAACTTCAATACATTCCATGGAGAAGTTTTTGGAGCCTGAATAGTCAACATTCCACCAAGATCTTTTTCATCAGGAAATAACATTTGAGTAATACGGCTACGTTCCGGCGATTCCAGTTTAGAAGAAGAATAGGCAACTTCGTATCCGAACGGACGATCAAAAACCCCACCTTTAACAGCGAATGTATTCACCCATGGATCAAGTATATTCAAATAAAGATCTTTGGTTTTCAATCCGCTTTCAGAAATATCAAATTCAATTACTGCCTGACAACCGTAATCTTCGTAAGTAGCTTTTAAACGACCACGACGTACTCCAAAACGGTTGTAACTGCCATTTCCAACTTCAGGGTAGTTTTTTGTAATACCATTCTTCATGTCATTTGATTTGTTTCCAAGAGAGTCTAGTTGAGAAGACTGCCATTGAGATTGAATGTATCCGCTGAATTTCAGTTTTTTCAATTGAAGTAAAACATCTTCAACTGAGGTAATGCGCTGATCAAGTACATTAAGTGAATCCACTTTTTCTTCTTGAGCGAAAGCAACTGTTGAGCAAATAAGACCCAAAACAATTACCAGACTTTTTAGAGTAACTTTCATTTTCATTTTTTTATTTTTAAATTTAGTTTCGTTTCATTTTTCATGGTGCAAAGAAACTGTGACCAGATTACAGTGTTTTGTCAAATATATTACATTGTCATTACAAATAAAAAATCGGTTTCTTAATGTATAAATTGCTGAATAACATACAATAATATTCAGCAAAGAAAAACTTCATGCAAACGTATATTGTAATGCTTTTGTAACATCGCTTTAATTTCTCCTTAATATGAAAGCTATTTCTTTGCATTGATTTTAAAACAAAGCACAACGTGAAACGATTCTTAGAAAAATTAGTAGAAGGCGCATTATTGATTAGCGGAAGCATAACCAGTATCACTATTTTGTTGATAATTATTTTCTTGTTCAAAGAAGCGTCCGGGTTATTCAATAGTCCGGTAATTGAAGAAGGATATGTATTGGCATTCAATAAAGCTAATCCGGTGAAAAAACTAAGTTCTTATCAAATAAAAGAGATATTTGATGGGAAAATTACTAACTGGGATGAAGTGGGTGGTAAAGAAGAGCCCATAGAATTAGTTCGACTTAGCGATCTTACCAAGTATTATACCGAAGCTGAACTGGGAGCTAATTTTGAAAATATTCCTGCTAAAGCCAGTGAACTCACAGCTAAACATCCCGGTATCGTTTTGTTTCTCCCCAAAAACTATGTAGCCAAAAACTTCAATGGCACTTTGTTGAAACATGAAACCTTGAGACCCGGCGATTTCTTTGGAGGAAAAGAATGGTATCCTACCGCTTCACCATCTCCTCAATATGGATTATTACCGTTATTGTTGGGTACAATCTGGGTAAGCCTTGGTGCCATATTGCTATCCTTGCCATTCGGCATTGCAGTAGCTGTTTACCTGGCTGAAATTTGCAGCATGCGGGTTCGCAATATATTAAAACCAGTCATTGAATTACTTGCCGGAATACCATCGGTAGTATATGGATTCTTTGGTTTGGTGGTTATAGTTCCAATTATACAAAAAACGTTTCAATTGCCTGTTGGCGAAACGGCTTTAGCCGGCAGTGTTGTTTTAGGAATCATGGCATTACCAACTATCATTACTGTAGCAGAAGATGCCATGCGCACCGTGCCAAGAGCCATGAAAGAAGCCAGTCTGGCTTTGGGAGCCACACATTGGCAAACTATTTATAAAGTAATTATTCCTTACTCAAAATCCGGAATCACTTCTGCAGCTGTATTAGGAATCGGTCGTGCTATTGGTGAAACAATGGCAGTATTAATGGTTACAGGTAATGCCGCAGTTATCCCACACACGTTGTTAGAACCGGTTCGTACTATTCCGGCCACCATTGCAGCAGAACTTGGTGAAGTTTCAGCCGGAGGCGGGCATTATCAGGCATTGTTTATGCTTGGCGTAATTTTATTTATTATCACCATGATTATAAGTATTAGTATAGAGTTTATTGGAAAAAAGAAATATAGCAATTAAATTATGACACCAATTATAAATTCGGGAAGAACCGACAATAAAAAACGTTTATCGCAAGCCATAGCGTTTACCATTTTCAAACTGATGAGTTATTCGGTTGTCTTAATTTTATTTCTAATTCTTGGCTTTATTGTTACCAAAGGAATTGGCGTAATTAGCTGGGATTTTCTGACAAAAGCACCTGAAGAAGGCATGACTAAAGGTGGAATATTCCCTGCCATTGTTGGAACACTTTGTTTGGTGCTGGGAAGTAGTATATTCAGTTTTCCTATCGGAATCATGTCAGGTATTTATATGAACGAATATGCAGCTGGAAATAAGTTTGCTACTTTTATACGTATCATGACCAACAATTTGAGTGGTGTTCCATCGGTTGTTTTCGGACTCTTCGGGATGTCACTTTTCGTAAACACCATGAAATTTGGCGATTCCATTTTAGCCGGTTCGCTCACATTGGGATTACTTTCGTTACCTTTGGTGATTCGTACCACTGAAGAATCGTTGAAAGCCATCGACAAGTCGTACCGCGAAGGAAGTTTAGCACTCGGCGCCACCAAACTACAAACTATCCGGAAAGTAATAATGCCAATGGCATTTCCAAATATCATTACCGGCTTAATCTTGTCGATAGGTCGTGTTTCGGGCGAAACGGCACCAATCTTGTTCACGGTTGCAGCTTATTTCTTGCCTAAATTACCAACGAGCATTTTCGATCAGGTAATGGCATTGCCTTACCACTTATATGTAATTTCAACCAGTGGCACCGACATTGAAGCAACTCGGGGCATTGCTTACGGAACAGCTCTGGTACTTATTGTCATTGTATTGATCGTAAATTTATTAGCCAACTTCTTACGAAGCTATTTCGCTAAAAAAGTAAAAACGAATTAAAAACAGTTTAAAAGTCGTGAGTTTAAAAAATCAGAAAGACTTTAGAACTCTCAACTTTCAACTTTCAACTAAATAATATGCTAACCATTGATGCAAAAAACGTTGATTTTTATTACAGTGAGTATCACGCACTGAAAAACATCAACTTCGAAGTAGAAAAAAACAAAGTTGTGGCCTTAATCGGACCTTCGGGTTGTGGTAAGTCAACTTTCCTGCGTTTAATAAACCGCATGAACGATCTGATTGACGGAACGCGCATGACAGGATCTGTATTGGTAGAAGGTAAAGATATTTACGCCCCCAATATTCATGTTGACGAATTGCGCAAAGAAGTCGGTATGGTTTTTCAAAAGCCAAATCCATTTCCGAAATCTATTTTCGAAAACGTCGCATATGGTCTGCGAGTGAATGGTATAAAGGATAGAACTTTTATTGAAGAACGTGTCATTGAGTCCATTAAATCAGCTGCTTTGTGGGACGAAGTGAAAGACAAATTGAATAAATCTGCCTTTGCACTTTCAGGTGGTCAGCAACAACGTCTGTGCATTGCCCGTGCATTGGCTATCTCGCCTAAAGTAGTGCTTATGGACGAACCTGCTTCGGCTCTGGATCCAATTTCTACAGCAAAAGTTGAAGAGTTGATTCATGAATTAAAAAAAGATTACACGATTATTATTGTTACACACAACATGCAACAAGCTTCGCGTGTGAGTGATAAAACAGCTTATTTCTATCTGGGAGAATTGATTGAATTTGATGAAACTACCAAGATATTCACCAATCCGAAAGAACATTCAACTCAGAATTACATTACAGGAAGGTTTGGATGATATGACCCCTAACCCCGTTCGACTGAGCTCACGCCGAAGCCTAAAGGGGAATAAGAAATTATAACTGATTTTTTTAATCTACATTAAGAATTTGATCTTTACTCCCCTTTAGGCTTCGGCGTGAGCTCAGTCGAACGGGGTTGGGGGTCGATAATAAAAATAAAAATATGACACACTTAGAACAAGAATTAGTAGCTCTTAAGCAAGATGTTACTGAAATGTGGAAATTAGTAATTTCTCAGGTTGCAAATTCCGGTGAAGCCCTTTTATCTTTTGATAAAGACTTAGCTAAGAAAGTCTCCATGCGCGAGAAAAAAGTAGATGCTTACGAATTAAAAATCGACAGATTTTGCGAAAATATCATTGCTCTCTATCAACCGGTAGCCGTAGATTTACGTTTTGTGTTGGCTGTTTTGAAAATAAATTCCAACCTGGAACGAATTGCCGATTTTGCTTATGGGATCTCAGGTGTACTTATTGTTAATCCATCAGTAATTCTGGATGCAGAGATAATAACAGATACAAATCTGCGCCTAATGATAGAGCAGGTATCTAAAATGTTAACACAGGGTTTAGAGGCTTTCGAAAACGAAAAATCGGATATTGCTTCCGCCATCTTCAGTGAAGACTATCAGGTTGACGAAATAAATATCAGCGCTGCCCGCATTATTGCCGACTATATTCAGAAAAACCCTGACAGAGCATTTGAATGCCTACAACTAATCAGCGCATTCCGCAAGCTGGAACGCATCGGTGACCATTGCAGCAACATTGCCGAAGAAATTTTCTTCTACATCGACGCTAAAGTGTTAAAACACTCACCAAAAGAATAAACATCGTTTATCATGTAAAAAGAGGAATAGGCTTTGGCTTATTCCTCTTTTTTTTGTGTGATTAATATTTTTTAACCATAAATATTTGGGGATTATTCTTTTGAATTTTTACATTTGCAACTCTATATTTTAAATAAAAATTGGTAATTTGCTGGTTATTGGTAAATAAGAAATCGTTATATTAGTCTCCGGCAGGCTGCATGGATTAATTTTTTGAATAGGACGAGTTGTAACAATTTGCGGAAACTTACCTTAAAAAGCTGATAAGTCTCCGTAACTTGCAGGAACTTACCCAAGCAAACTGACGAATTGCCACAGCTTGCATGAGCTTATCAATTGGGAAGGATGAGTTCCTGCAAGTTGCAGGGACTTAACCATTGGAACGAATGAATTACCGCAGCTTGCAGAAGCTTATCTTATTCAGATTTGATTTTTGAACTAAACATATGTACAACTTTAAATTTAAAATTTTATGAGAATTAATTATGCGAGTTTTACAACTGAAACATTAGCCGAACTCGTTAAAAGAGTCTTGGGGATTTCCGCAAAAGAAGCTTACGTTTTAGTATTGAATCACCCTTTATTGGTAAAACTTATGTCTGTAGCCGATGAGTATCTACTTGTTTTCGACAAAAAAACCTTCAGTGGGAAAGGACAATTAGTTGCTAAAGCCGATTTACTCCGCGACAATCTGTTTAATGGGATGAAAAATAGCTTGTCTGGACAAACTCAAATGCATGGATTATCAACACAGCAGGATGCCATTGATTTGTATACCATTTTTGAAACACATGGACTTGATTTGTATCGATACAGCTATGGAGATGAATCGTCGCACATGGATAAACTGATTGAAGATTTAGAAAAACAAGAAAACAAAGATAAAATAGACTGGGTACATCTGACCGAAGCCTATGAATTAATGAAATCTGCACATCAGAATTTCGAACTTAATTTTGGTGAACAAACGGCTGCTAATGCAGAACTTCGCTCAATGGAATCGGCCACATCGCTGCAAAATAAATTAGTTACTGCTCTACGCAATTATCTTCATTATGTAGAAGTAATGAGCAGTATCGATGCAGGTTGGACTGCTCTTTATGGCGAACTAAACGAAACCGTGAAGGCTGCTATGAACTCAAAACAGGCAACTAAACAACCCTCACAAACTCCGACAGCAAGTACAAAATAATTTCTATACATTCACTATCTCTTGTAAAGCAGTGATGCCATCAGGTATTCACTGCTTTTTCATAGAATTAAGGTAGCTACAGTCGACAGCTTCATTTCCAATGCATAGGAAATAAACATTTTTGTTTAATTAGAACAAATTTAAATTTTTGTCATACCTTTGTAACAGTTATTACACAGCGCCGAAATAAATAATTAGTTTCTTTGTAACATATAATTAATCCAATATAAAGTATGAATCCTTATCGTATTTTGGTAGTAGACGACGAAGAAGACTTGTGTGAAATTCTTCAATTTAATCTGGAAACTGAAGGTTATCTGGTAGATGTGGCTTATTCGGCCGAAGAAGCTTTGAAAAAAGACATTAGCGTTTATAATCTGCTATTGCTTGACGTGATGATGGGTGAAATTTCAGGTTTCAAAATGGCTCGAGCACTTCGTGAAAATCTTAAGCTGGCCAATATCCCTATTATTTTTCTGACAGCAAAAGATTCGGAAACCGACAGGCTTACAGGATTTAATATTGGTGCCGACGATTACATATCCAAACCATTTTCTATCCGTGAAGTACTGGCACGCGTTAAAGCTGTTATTCGTCGGGTTGATGCCAACAAAACGGATGCTATTCCTGCACTGATACTAAGTTATGAAAAACTTGAAATGTCATTGGAAAACAAAAAAGTGATGCTCGAAGGCGTTGAAGTTCCTTTTACAAAAAAAGAATTTGAAATACTGAAACTCTTTCTGGGAAACAAAAACCGTGTTTTTTCACGAGACGAAATGCTGTCGCGCGTTTGGAGCGACGAGGTCATTGTACTCGACCGCACTATCGATGTAAACATTACCCGGCTTCGTAAAAAAATCGGACCATACGGAAAAAACATTGTGACCCGGTTGGGATATGGATATTGCTTTGAAGAATAAATGACCCCTAAATCCCCTAAAGAGGGTTTTTGAGGAGGTAATATCAGGAAACCTTATTTGATTTATCTCAAAAACAGATTAAACAAAACTAACTTAGTTCCCCTTTAGGCTTCGGCGTGAGCGTTCGACTGAGCTCACGCCGAAGTCTCAGTCGAACGAGGCTAGGGATTATTATACGTCATGACTTTAAACCGCCGACTTTTTCTTTATTTTTTCAGCATCTTCTTTTTGATGTTGACTATTATCTGTTTTTTTCAGTACCAACGCGAGAAAGAATTCCGCACCGAGCAGCTGGATCAGCAACTGACAACCTATAATTTTACTATTTACCGGTTTATTCTGGAACAAAATCCTGGTTGGGAAAAGTTGGAAGAATACGTTCAACTCTTTCCCGATACCGCCTTACGCGTAACAGTCATTGACACAACGGGTGTTGTTACCTTTGATTCGTCAGTTAAAAAAGGCACAAAACTGGGCAATCACCTGAATCGTCCCGAAATTGAAATGTCCAATTACACCGAAAATGGAAAGGCTATACGTCATTCCATCTCCACCGGGAAAGATTATTACTATTTAGCACACAAATTTCCTAAAAGATACGTTCGGAGTGCTTTGCCTTACAATGTGAGTTTGGCGGGTATGCTCAAAGCCAATACATTCTTCCTGTATTTTATGGCTTTAGTACTGATTTTTGCTGTTCTGGCATTGTATCTTATATCCCGGAACTTTACAAAGTCTATTGACAGGTTACGTATTTTCACTCAAAAAGCAGAAAAAGAAGAGTTTCTGGATACGGATATTGAGTTTCCAAATGATGAGTTGGGGGAAATAAGTAAGAATATCATTAAACTCTATAAATTGCAATTGCAGACTAAAGTTCAGGTAAATAATGAACGTGAAAAGCTTATCAAACACCTTCAGATTTCACAGGAAGGGTTGGGTATTTTTTCATCAGAAAAGAAAGAAACACTTGCTAATACACATTTTATTCAGTACACCAACATAATTTCCGACCAACAATGCGAGACTTCGGATCAGATATTTTCGTTGCCTGAATTTGCCGAGCTGAATGAATTTATTGATAAAAGCCTTTTGAACAATCAACTGAACCGGAAGCGACTCACAGTTGAAAAAGGAGGACGGGTTTTTGCAGTGCAATGTATCGTTTTTCAGGATGATACATTTGAAATTTCTATAAACGACATCACAGTTCAGGAGCATGAAAACGAACTCAAACGTCATCTTACCCAAAACATTTCGCACGAACTAAAGACTCCGGTAAGCAGTATTTTGGGCTATATGGAAAGCATTCTCGACAATCCGGATATGGACACTGAGCGCCAGCGATTTTTCGTTGACCGCTCGTTTCAGCAAGCACAGAGGCTCCGGGATTTGTTGCAAGATATTTCCACACTCAATAAGATGGACGAAGGACAACGGCTGTTTGAGAAAGAGCCATGTAATATCTCGGATGTGATTTCGGATGTACTGAACGATGTCCATTTGCAAATTGAACAGAAAGAATGCAAAGTATTGCATAACTTTCAACCAAATATACTAATACAGGGAAATCGCTCACTTTTATACTCCATTTTCCGTAATTTGTTGGATAACACACTAGCTTATGCCGGAGAAAACATTTCCATCGATATAAGTTGTTATCGCGAAGATGAACAATTCTATTATTTCTCATTCAGTGACAATGGAGTTGGAGTTGCCGAAGAACATCTAAACCGCTTATTCGAGCGTTTCTACAGGGTAGACAAAGGTCGTAGCCGAAAACAAGGCGGAACGGGACTGGGTCTTGCCATTGTGAAAAATGCTGTTATCTACCACCGTGGCACTATCTCCGCCAAATGTGTACCTACAGGTGGATTAAGTTTTATTTTCTCGCTTCGAAAATACTAACAGAGGGTTATATCCCAAAATTTTCTTAATACCATATCAATATTTTTGCTCAAAGAGTAAGAAATTGAATTAAAGAGTAGATTTTTAGTTATTTATAAAGTTTTTCGTATACATATAAAAAAAAATGAATAACTTTGCAATAAATAAAAATTTAAATGCTTATGAAAAAAACTCTACTCTTTTTTGGAATGGTTGTATTTTCTGCATTTATCAGCGCACAAACAACTATATTTTCAGAAACTTTCGGAACAACTAATGCTACCAGAGGAACCTGCACTTCAGTAGCTATTCCCGGAACCGCTGAAACAGGCAAATACGATCCACTTAAAAACGAACAATATACAGACCACGACTGGACTTCCAATTCGCATGTATGGAATTCTGGCATTGCATACTCTCAAACTTCAGCAACAACTACCAGAGCTTGCGATGATGCAGGTACTACCCTGAATATTCGCGCTGATAATTCATCTTCTTTGGTCAACGCAAGCGGAGATGGCAATTTATACTTTAATGCGAACACCACCAATTCTTTCACCATTAGCGGTATCAACACTTTAAATTTCAAGAATATTATACTTTCCTTTGAAATATACGGTAAAAATAAAGCCGATGTAAATCAATTAAAGCTTCAGTACGATAACGGGTCAGGATTTACCGACATTGGGCAAAATCAAATAGGTAGTTTAAATCAAACAAAGGCAACATGGCTGCAAATAGATGATATCATTCTGCCTGCAGGTTCAAATTTGAGTTTAAAAATTTCTACTCCAAATACAAACCCACAAAATGCAAATGCACCTGTTGAAATAAGCATTGATGATATAAAAATTGTCGGCACCGCAATTTCCTCGTGGAGAAGTAATGAAATTGGTAATAATCAAAAAGTGGTTGTTTCCAATTCAACTATTACCCTGGAAGGGTTCACTAACGGAGATATTGAAATCTATACCTTTCAAGGGAAAAGAGTCTTTATCTCGGAATTTAAAGACACTATACAACCACAATTGGCAAGGGGTTTATATATTATCAGAATTGGCAACTTCAGACAAAAAATCAGTTGGTAGAAACCGTATTAATTTTCCATTAAAATCCCGGAACATGGCTCAAAGTCACATTCCGGGATTTTTATATTTGCCTGATTTTCCCTACTTTTGTTCCTCTCACACTCAAAAACAAGTCTATGCAATTATTTCGGAATAAATGGACACCACTTTTTCTTAGCAACTTTCTGGGGGTTTATAACGACAATTTTCTGAAAAATTGCATTATTTTCATTGCTGTAGGTTGGACTATGCCGCAGTGGATGAATCAGTCGCAACTCATTTCCATGGTATCGGCATCGTTGGTTGTTCCTTACTTGTTTCTTTCACCTCTGGCGGGTCGGTTTGCCGTGATTTATCCCAAGAAATCTGTTTTCAGAATTTGTAAATTACTCGAGATTCCTGTACTTACACTGGCTTGCGTAGCATTTTATTTTCATTGGGTAATGATAGCGGTTTTAGCTGTTTTACTTATGGGAATTCTAAGTTGTTTGTATTCGCCGGCCAAATACAGTCTTATCCGCGATATTGGCGGCGAGCATGGCGTTTCTTTCGGAAGTGGTGTATTCGAGATGATGGCTTTTCTTGGCATCTTAACAGGAACAGTAACAGCGTCCATAGTTTCCGACAGATATAATCAATGGATGGTTTTTGCACTATTTATAGGATTGGCAATGCTTGGCTACATAGTTACAAGCACTATCCGGGCAAAAGAGCTTCCCGAAAACAAAGACGAAGCCGGAACTTTAAATCCTATCCGCTTTTTACTTGATTCTTTTCGCTTTGCACAACTTCACAGCAACGTAAACAGTGCTGTATTTGGAGCATCGGCTTTCTGGCTCATCGGTGGCATGTTACAAATGAACCTGGTAATTCATTGCAAACATGTTTATCAAACATCCAACACCATCACTGGTCTTGTAATGGCATGCGCCGCTATTGGCATTGCACTGGGTTGTTGGGCAGCCGGCAAAATATCGGGGAAAGAAGTCAAAAAAGGGCTTATTCTGATTGGAATTATTGGCATGAGCCTATTATTTCTTTTGCTTACTTTTTTTCATATGAATTTATTATTTTTCGTAGCCTGTATATTCTGTGTAGCATTTATGGGTGGGATTTTTCAAATTCCGTGCTTATCCATGCTTCAAAATTCCAATCTGGGACGAAAGCTCGGTGATATGATAGCCTACCTGAATCTGGTGACATTTGTTTTTGTACTTCTTGGAACTTTTTTATTTTCGGTCACTACGTATCTGACTTCTGAAAATAGTTTTGCTGTATTTGGGGTAATAATGACCATTTGTTTAATTGTGACGATTTATTTCCTGAAGAAATCACCCGTATTTTTGAACGAGACAAAGCATATATTACATTTAACCCGGAAACCGGAAAAAGACGAAAAGTTCTGAGACTATCCCGGAACTTTCCGCTTTAAACTAAGATCTATTTTTTATCAATAACTAATTCAGCGCGGCGATTTTTATAGCGTCCTTGTTTAGTATCATTAGATGCTTTCGGATTTTCCTTTCCAAGTCCTGCCGTACTTATGGATGAAGGAGTAAGTCCTTTCAAAATCAAATAATTTTTTACCACACTTGCTCGTTCCTGAGATAGCTTTATATTTATTTTATCAGTGCCAACATTGTCGGTATAACCTGAAACTACAAGTTTTGACCACACTTTATTGACTTTCAGAACCAATGCAACCTGATCCAAAACAGCCATAGTTTTTGGCACTAATTCATACGAACCAAATTTGAAATTTACATCTAAAAGAACTACTGTTGAATCCAATCCATTTTTATCCACCCGGGCTTGAGGAATTTCCTTTAGGTCATTCTGTAATTGTACCTTGCTTGCGGCTTTTTCATCATTCAAAACTTTTAAATCAGCCTCCAATTTCTGTATTTTCTCTCTGTTCAATGCGTTCTCATCTTCTATGGCCTTTAACCTGTTCTGAGTAATCAAATCATTCTTTTCCGGCTGATTATAATATTCTCCAACATTCAGGTTGCGAACATGCTTCTTGCCCTTCGTCCCCAATTTGTAACGAAGACCAATAGTTGCTGCGAATGCATCATTTCCATATACCATCGCTCCGGTTCCACCAATACCCAAACTTGAGTTTACACCACCCAAATCTTCTCTAAAATAATAACGGTATTGACCTTCAGCGCGTAACGCCCACGCATTACTAAGCTTATATTCAAGACTCAAAGCACTTGTAACCAACGGTGACATTAAACTATGCTTTTCACCCGTAGACACTATTTTATTAGAATAGAATCCGAGCCCGGCTCCCCAATTGCCGTAAAAATCTACTTTTCTCCAAAAGCCAGCTCGCTTGGGAGATAACAAGTTTGCCAAATTTACCGAACTGAATACTGAAAAATCCAGCGTATTTCCTTTAGCTGTGTTTCTGTCAAAAGTAAAATAATCAATACTACCACCAAAACCAACTAACGGATTAATTGTATATTCTAAAAATATACCTGGGAAAGTCCAACCCATATCATCAGTATAACCGCTAAATCCGGTATTTGATGATACTGGCGTTACACGAAAATAGTCCAAACCGGCTTTCGCTCCTATCGACCAATGAGATAATGTGTCCTGAGCTTTAAGATTCAGAGCAAAAACACATATGACGAAAAACATTGTGAGTAAAATTCTTTTCATATTTTGTCCTTTATTATAATAAATATCTATTTATATTAATAACAATAAATACTACGAATTTGTTTAATTTGTCATATTTTATGCTACAGAACAAAGAGATTGAATACCTAACTTAACAAATCAACAAACTGAAGTCAATTGCCTCAATCGAAGATTACCCATATTATCAAAATTTCTGTTGTAAAACATACAAAACAGAAATACAATTTTAATATAGATTTCATACATTGCCATACGATTTCTCATTAAAAAAACAATTATTTTTTAGTATTAATTCTTTTAATTTTAATACAATATGAAAGTATATCAATCAAATGAAATCAAAAACATTTCACTGCTGGGAAGTTCCGGCTCCGGGAAAACCACTCTTGTAGAAGCTATGCTATACGAGAGTGGAGTTATAAAACGCAGAGGTACAGTAGTTGGTCAAAACACTGTTTCCGATTATTTCCCTGTTGAAAAAGAGTATGGCTATACCGTTTTCTCCACGATCATTCAAACTGAATGGCAAGAAAAAAAACTAAATTTTATTGACTGTCCTGGTTCCGACGATTTTATTGGTGGCGTAGTGACTTCACTCAATGTAACCGATACAGCTCTTATCCTTCTCAACACTCAATATGGAGTGGAAGTTGGAACCAACAATCACTTCCGTTACACCGAAAGATTTAATAAACCTGTTATTTTTGTAACAAACCACCTCGATCAGGAAAAAGCTGATTTCGAAAAAACACTGCTTCAGCTCAAGGAAACTTTTGGAAATAAAGTAGTTCAAATTCAATACCCAATAACCACCGGTCCTCAGTTTAATGCTGTTGTGGACATATTAAAAATGAAAATGTACCGCTGGAAACCCGAAGGTGGCGTTCCAGATGTATTAGAAATTCCTGCCGAAGAAATAGAAAAAGCTCAAGATCTTCATAATATTTTAGTAGAAGCCGCAGCAGAACATGATGAAGAATTGATGGAAAAATTCTTTGATCAGGGCTCATTGAGCGAAGAAGAAATGCGTGTAGGTATCCGCAAAGGTTTGATTCACCGCGATATGTTCCCTGTTTTTTGCGTTTGTGCAGGCAAAGATATGTGTGTCCGCAGATTGATGGAATTTGTGGGAAATGTATCGCCAAGTGTCAGTCAAACTGAAAAACCAAAAACTTGCGACGGAGTAGAAATCAGTCCCGATGCCAACGGTCCAACCAGCATTTATGTATTCAAAACAAGCGTAGAACCACACATAGGTGAAGTTTCCTACTTCAAGGTGATGAGTGGAAAGCTCAAAGAAGGTGACGATTTAACGAATATTGATCGAAGTTCGAAAGAGCGCATCAGCCAGATTTTCTCTGTTGCCGGACAAATTCGGACGAAAGTAGACGAAATAGTAGCAGGCGATATTGGCGCAACAGTAAAACTAAAAGACACACGCACCGGTAACACACTAAATACGAAAGGGTGCGATTATGATTTCAAAGAAATTAAATACCCCGAACCACGCTATCGCCGAGCTATTAAAGCCAAATCAGAGGCTGACGAAGAAAAACTCAGTGAAATTCTGACTCGTATGCACGAAGAAGATCCGACATGGGTCGTTGAGCAATCGAAAGAATTGAAACAAACCATTTTATATGGGCAAGGCGAATTTCATTTACGCACGTTGAAATGGCGTGTTGAAAACAACGATAAAATTCAGATTGAATATAAAGAACCAAAAATTCCATATCGCGAAACCATCACTAAGAATGCACGTGCCGATTACCGCCACAAAAAGCAATCAGGAGGATCCGGTCAGTTTGGTGAAGTTCATATGATTATAGAACCTTATTACGATGGCATGCCCGCTCCGGATACGTTCCGTTTCTCAGGTCAGGAATACAAAATAAGTAATCGTGATACACAAGTTATTGATTTGGACTGGGGCGGAAAGCTGGTTTTGATTAACAGTATCGTGGGTGGTTCTATCGATTTACGCTTTTTGCCAGCCATTATGAAAGGAATTATGGATCGTATGGAACAAGGTCCGCTTACCGGGTCATATGCCCGTGACGTACGCGTAATTGTCTATGACGGTAAGATGCACCCGGTTGACTCAAATGAAATCTCATTCCGCCTCGCCGGACGTAATGCATTTGCACAAGCATTTAAAGAAGCTGGTCCAAAACTGCTCGAACCTGTTTACGACGTGGTTGTACAGGCTCCATCCGATCGCCTCGGCGATGTAATGAGCGATTTGCAAGGCCGTCGGGCAGTGATTATGGGCATGGAAAGTGAAAAAGGTTATGAAAAACTATCCGCTAAAATTCCGTTGAAAGAATTGGGTAGTTATTCAACCACACTGAGTTCACTCACCGGCGGACGTGCTTCGTTCAGCATGAAGTTTGCCAGCTACGAACTCGTGCCAATGGACATTCAGGATAAATTACTCAAAGAATACGAAGCTTCTAAAAAAGAAGAAGAGTAAACTTACCATTCTCGCTATTCAAAATCAAAGCAGCTATCCGGAAACGGATAGCTGTTCTTTTGAAAAAAAGGTGCATCTTTACTCAACATTCATTTCACCATTATTTACTTTATGAAAAAAATTATTACTTCCTTTATTTTGCTTCTTGCAATATCATCTCAATCGATAGTTTTAGCAGCTGAAACAGCGTCAATAAGACTAAATTCGTTGGGTTATCTTCCTCAAGCAATCAAAAAAGCAACTGTTACTACTGAAGCAACTGTTTTTCAGGTTATCAATTCACAAACCGGACTCGAAGTTTTTCAGGGCAAACTCAGCGAGCCAGTCTATCAAAAAGATGTTGACCAAAAAGTTTGGATTGCCGACTTTTCGAGAGTTACCCAACCGGGAAAATACACATTGCAGATTAAAGGCGTTGGAAAATCTTATGAGTTTACAATCGGTTCCGACGTATACAAAAGCCCTTTTGTAACATCAATGCATGCTTTTTACCTTTGGCGTTGTGGAATGGCTGTTCACGCCGATTATAAAGGAAATCATTACGAAACAAAAGCTTGTCATCTCGAAGATGGTTGGATGGATTATACCGGAAAGCCGAATGAACGACGCGATGGAACCGGTGGTTGGCACGATGCGGGTGATTTTGGAAAATATACCGTAAATGCAGGTGTAACCATGGCTGTTCTTTTTTATGCATGGGATCATTTCGGTAATAAATTGAAAAACATTTCTCTCGATATTCCACAAACAGCGCCCGGCATGCCTGATTTTTTACAGGAAATGAAATGGGAAACAGATTTCTTATTGAAAATGCAATATAACGATGGTTCAGGTCGTGTTTCACATAAACTTACCCGCAAAGGATTTGAAGGTTTTGTTATGCCACAAGAGGATAAAGAAAAACGCTATTTTACAGAATGGGGGTCAGCCGCAACAGCTGATTTTGTAGCCATCATGGCCATGGCAGCACGTTATTTTAAACCTTACGATGCCGTTTACGCTCAAAAATGTTTAGATGCTGCAACTGTAAGTTACAACTTTTTATTGGCAAACCCGGCAACAAAAGATTTTGTGCAAGGAGATTTCTCAACCGGAGGTTACCAAACTGGTGATGCCGATGATCGTTTATGGGCATCAGCAGAAATGTGGGAAACAACAGGCAATTCAACGAGTTTAAACGATTTAGAATCACGAATTGAGAAACTGAAAATTCTGACAGAAGATAATTGGGATTGGGGTGGTGTAGACAATTTGGGTGTCTTTACTTACGTACTTTCTAAACGAGAAGGAAAAAACCCACAGCTTCTGGCTAAAGCAAAACAAGCCATCATTAATTCAGCAAATCGATTAGTAGAAAGAGCACAAGCCGATGTGTATGCACGTCCTTTGGCAGGTATTTATTTCTGGGGCTGTAACGGCACCGTTGGTCGCCAGGCAGTAAATTTACAAGTAGCCAATATTCTTTCGCCCAATAAAAAATACACAGAAACAATACTTGATATTATTGCGCATCTATTTGGGCGAAATTATTACGGACGCTCTTATGTAACCGGACTGGGTGTAAATCCACCAATGTTTCCACACGATCGTCGTTCCTCTGCCGATGGCATTGAAGCACCGTGGCCGGGCTATTTAGTTGGTGGTGGACATACAGCTACCGACTGGGTGGATAAACAGGCTGATTATTCCCGCAATGAAATAGCTATTAACTGGCAAGCCGGATTAGTATATGCTCTGGCCGGAGGACTCTAAAAAGCTGTACAGAGAATAAAACAACAAACGCCGAAAAATAACTTTCGGCGTTTGTTGCTTTATAAAATTCAGAAAATCTGTTTATGCCAGAATCTTCCTGAACAAGTTTTTCATATTTACCAAATCACCAATAATCTTGTGCAAATCACCTACAGCAACACGTTCCTGTAACATAGTATCGCGGTAACGAATGGTTACTGTATTGTCTACCGGAGTTTGATGATCCACGGTAATACAGAATGGTGTTCCGATAGCATCCTGACGACGGTAGCGTTTTCCAATCGAATCTTTTTCATCATATCCACATTTGAAATCGAACTTCAGGTCGTTCATGATTTCGCGTGCTTTTTCTGGCAGACCATCTTTTTTTACCAACGGCATAATGCAGGCTTTTATAGGAGCCAATACCGGAGGGATGTTCAAAACCACACGTGTTTCGCCATTTTCAAGGGTTTCTTCGTTGTACGAAGCTGCCATGATCGAAAGGAATGTACGATCCACACCAATCGAAGTTTCGATAACGTATGGAGTGTATGATTGATTAATTTCAGGATCGAAATATTTGATATTCTTACCGGAGAATTTTTCGTGACTGCTTAAATCGAAATCAGTACGTGAGTGAATTCCTTCCACTTCCTTAAATCCGAAAGGCATTTCGAATTCAATATCTGTAGCAGCATTAGCATAATGAGCCAATTTATCATGATCGTGGAAGCGATATTTCTGGTCACCAAGTCCAAGGGCTTTGTGCCATTTCAAGCGAAATTCTTTCCAGTGTTCAAACCATTTCATTTCTTCACCCGGACGAACGAAGAATTGCATTTCCATTTGCTCAAATTCGCGCATTCGGAAGATAAACTGACGGGCAACTATCTCGTTACGAAACGCTTTACCAATCTGGCAAATACCAAATGGAATTTTCATACGACCCGTTTTTTGAACATTCAGAAAGTTTACAAAAATTCCCTGAGCCGTTTCGGGACGAAGATATATTTTCATTGACCCTTCAGATGTCGATCCCATTTCAGTAGAGAACATCAGATTAAACTGACGAACGTCAGTCCAGTTCTTTGTTCCACTTACAGGACAAACCACTTCGTAATCTTCAATAATTGCTTTTAGTTCTACAAGATCATTATCGTTCAGAGCTTTTACAAAACGTCCATGAATCTCATCACGTTTTGCCTGATGTTCCAACACACGTTCGTTGGTTGAGCGGAATACAGCTTCATCAAAGCTTGCGCCAAAACGTTTGGATGCTTTTTCAACTTCCTTATTCATTTTGTCATCGTACTTGGCCAGCAAATCTTCAATCAACACATCGGCACGATAGCGTTTTTTACTGTCTTTGTTGTCAATCAACGGGTCATTGAATGCATCTACGTGACCGGAAGCTTTCCAAGTGGTGGGGTGCATAAAAATAGCGGCATCAAGCCCTACCACATTTTCGTGAAGCAGTACCATACTGTCCCACCAGTACTTTTTGATATTGTTTTTCAGTTCAACACCATTCTGACCATAGTCGTACACGGCACCAAGTCCGTCATAAATTTCGCTCGAAGGAAATACAAAACCATATTCCTTGCAGTGCGCAATCAGTTTTTTAAAAACATCTTCTTGTGAAGCCATATTATTTAGTTACGAGTTACGAGTTTTAATAAATAAGAAAATGACAAATTTGGATTGAAATTGTCCTCAAAAAAGAAATGCAAAGTTACTATTTTTTTTGTATTTTTGTGGATTGAAATTGAAAAATACTATTGAAACAAGAGGTATTAAGCAATAAAAATTAATTGTATTTAATTAATCAACAGCTTACTGCAAAATTCTTGCTACTCGTAACTAATATCTTGCAACTAAACAATGAGTACAGACGAAATAATTGAAGCGGAAAACGAAGAAAACGAATTAACGGACGCAGCCGAAGAAATTGTTGTTGATACTGAATCTGCTGCGCATTCAACTTATAAAGTTCCAAAAATTACAGACGATGCCGTCAAGCATCATCTTTCGGGTATGTACCAAAACTGGTTTTTGGACTATGCTTCGTATGTAATTCTGGAACGTGCCGTACCTGATATTTATGACGGACTTAAACCTGTTCAACGTCGTATTCTCCATTCCATGAAACGATTGGATGATGGGCGTTATAATAAAGTGGCTAATATCGTTGGTCATACCATGCAGTTTCACCCTCATGGTGATGCTTCCATTGGCGATGCATTGGTACAACTCGGACAAAAAGATTTATTAATTGATTGCCAGGGAAACTGGGGAAATATACTTACCGGTGACGGTGCTGCCGCTCCGCGTTATATTGAAGCACGACTCTCCAAATTTGCTCTTGAAACAGTTTTCAACCCAAAAACCACTGAGTGGAAATCATCGTATGATGGTCGAAACAAAGAACCGGTTGCACTTCCTGTGAAATTTCCATTGCTTTTGGCACAAGGCGTTGAAGGTATTGCGGTAGGATTGAACTCCAAAATTTTACCTCATAATTTCAATGAATTACTAGATGCTTGCGTGGCACATTTACGTGGCGAAGATTTCGTGCTTTTTCCTGATTTTCAAACCGGAGGCTCAATCGATGTTAGCCGCTACAACGATGGCGAACGTGGAGGAGCAGTGAAAATCCGAGCTAAAATAGGTAAAATAGACAATAAAACACTTTCAATTACTGAGATTCCATTTGGGTCAAACACATCCAAAGTGATTGAATCCATTATCAAAGCCAGCGATAAGGGCAAAATAAAGATCCGTAAGGTAGACGACAATACGTCTGCCACCGTGGAAATTCTGGTGCATTTATTACCCGGATCGTCATCGGATAAAACTATCGATGCTCTTTATGCTTTTACCGACTGTGAGCTAAGCATTTCTCCAAACTGTTGTGTGATTCACGACAACAAACCGCGCTTTTGCGGTGTCAGCGAAATGTTGCGCATCAGTTGCGAGCACACGATGGATTTGCTGAAAGCAGAACTTGAAATTCAAAAGAGCGAATTACAGGAACAATTGTTCTTTACATCGCTCGAAAAAATATTTATCGAAAACCGCATTTACAAAGATAAAGGTTTTGAAGACAGTACGTCGCAGGATGAAGTTATCACTCATATCGATAAGCGATTAGAGCCGTTTAAAAAGAATTTTATCCGTGAAATAGTTCGCGAAGATTTCTTAAAATTGCTCGAAATAAAGATGATGCGTATCACTAAGTTCGACTCGGACAAGGCGAACGATATATTGATTTCCATTCAAAAGAAAATTAATGAAATTGACCATCATTTGGCTCATTTGGTAGATTATACCATTGCCTGGTACGAAGGGCTGAAAGCTAAATATGGTAAAGACCATCCTCGTCTGACTGAAATACGCAATTTCGAAACTATCGTGGCTTCGAAAGTGGTGGAAGCAAATGAGAAATTGTACGTCAACTACGATGAAGGATTTATCGGCACTTCGCTCCGCAAGGACGAATTTGTGTGCAACTGCTCCGACATTGACGATATTATCATTTTCTTTAAAGATGGCAAGTACAAAATTGTAAAAGTGGCCGACAAGATTTTTGTTGGCAAAAATATTTTACACTTGGATGTTTTCAAGAAGAATGACAAACGTACCGTTTACAACGCTGTGTATCGCGACGGAAAAACAGGGCCCTATTACATCAAACGCTTTGCAGTAAACGGAATTACCCGCGACAAGGACTACGATGTAACGCAAGGAACCGCCGGATCGAAAGTGGTTTATTTCACCTCTAATCCAAATGCAGAAGCCGAAGTAATTCGCGTAACATTGAAACCAAAAGCACGGTTGTTTAAATTGGTATTTGAAAAAGATTTCTGCGATATTGCCATCAAGGGTCGTCAATCAATGGGAAATATCCTGACCAAAAACGATATACAGAAAATAGCTTTAAAAACAAAAGGTGGCTCTACACTTGGAGGTCGTCAGGTTTGGTTTGACCGCGACGTTTTGCGTCTGAACTACGACAACCGGGGCGAACATCTTGGCGAATTTCTGAGCGATGATTTAATTTTGGTTGTGTCAGGCAAAGGAAATTTCTATACCAGCAACTTCGACCTGAGTAATCACTATGAAAAAGACATTCTGGTGATTGAGAAATTTGATTCGAATAAAGTATGGTCCGTAGCACTGTATGATGCAGAGCAGAAATTCTATTACCTGAAGCGTTTCCAATTGGAACAGTCGACAAAACCTCAAAACTTCCTGGGTGACAACCCCGAATCACGTTTAATGCTGATGACCGATGTTGATTACCCTCGCTTCGAAGTAGTATTTGGCGGAAACGATGCCTTCCGTGAAGCATTGGTGGTGGATGGTGAAGAATTTATCGGTGTGAAAAGTTACAAGGCTAAAGGAAAACGCCTCACAACCTTTGAAGTAGAAACTATCAACGAGCTGGAACCTGCCCGTTTTGCTCCGGTGAAAGAAGAAAATACGGATGAGAGTAATGGTAGTGACAATGAAGATAATGCTGAAGAAACTGATTCCTCCGAAGGCGAAACAGCAGATAACAAAGTTGATAATAAAGTGGAAACACCCAATGAAGAGGAAGAACTTGCTGAATTTTCGGACGAACCGGAATTAGCAATAAAAACGGGAACTCCAAAAACTGAAAAGCCCGTTAAATCCAAAAAAGAAAAACCAACAAAACCAGCTAAGAACGATACAACTCCCAAGGATGATGATATTGACCAAGGTCGTGAACTGGATGATACTACCGGGCAGTTGACACTGTTTTAATATCGGGTCTCGTCAATTGGGTTTCGCGGTTTATAACCGCGGTCTTATGCCAAAAATCGCGGTTATAAACCGCGAGACCCGACTGCTCAATATGGAAATATTTGTTCTTTGCGAAGTAACTTACTATCAATTACAGAAAAATTTCCGTAATTTTGCAGCACTTTTCAATCGTCAATTACAACTGATTAAAATATAAGAAAAATGGCAAAAAAATTTAAATACCAGGAACCATTTCCACTGGGAAAAGACAAAACCGAATACTATTTGCTTACTAAAGAGCATGTGTCGGTATCGAAATTTGACGGACAGGAAATCCTGAAAGTAGAACCGGAAGCACTTACCATGCTGGCTCGTGCGGCTATGCGCGATTGCTCGTTCTTACTTCGTCCAGCACACCAGGCTCAGGTAGCAGCTATCCTGGCTGATCCCGAAGCCAGCGAAAATGACAAATACGTGGCGTTAACCATGCTTCGCAATGCCGAAATTGCAGCCAAGGGAATTCTCCCATTCTGTCAGGATACCGGAACTGCAACTGTGTACGCTAAAAAAGGAAGCGACGTTTGGACCAATGGAACCGACGAAGAAGCTTTGTCGAAAGGCATCTACGAAACATATACCGAAGAAAACCTTCGCTATTCGCAAAACGCCGCACTCAACATGTACGACGAAGTGAATACAGGCACAAACCTTCCTGCGCAAATTGACTTAGTAGCCGGACATGGCAACGAATACAAATTTTTGTTTATCGCCAAAGGTGGTGGCTCGGCCAACAAATCATACCTTTTCCAGGAAACCAAAGCATTGCTAAACCCTGCTTCGTTGGAAAAATTCCTGACTGAAAAAATGAAAACTCTGGGTACTGCGGCTTGCCCTCCTTACCACATTGCTTTCGTTATCGGCGGTACTTCGGCCGATGCTTGTATGAAAACCGTAAAACTGGCTTCGACCAAATATTACGACGAACTTCCAACCGAAGGAAACGAGCTTGGACAAGCTTTCCGCGATGTGGAAATGGAACAAAAAATACTGAAACAAGCACAGGCTTCGGGCTTTGGTGCTCAGTTTGGAGGTAAATATTTTGCTCACGATGTTCGTATCGTTCGCCTGTCGCGCCACGGTGCTTCGTGCTTTGTAGGTATGGCCGTTTCGTGCTCTGCCGACCGCAATATTAAAGGTAAAATCAACAAAGACGGTGTTTGGGTAGAACGCATGGAAGATAATCCGGGTCGTTTGATTCCGGAAGAATTGCGTAACGAAGGCGAAGGAAATGCCGTGAAAATCGACTTGAATATGCCAATGAAAGATATTCTGGCTATCCTGTCTAAATATCCGGTTTCTACACGCCTTTCATTGAACGGAACTATAGTTGTAGGTCGTGATATTGCTCACGCCAAGCTGAAAGAATTGATCGACGCAGGTAAACCGCTTCCTCAATACGTGAAAGACCACCCTATTTATTACGCCGGTCCGGCTAAAACGCCTAAGGGAATGCCTTCGGGTTCGTTTGGTCCAACAACTGCCGGTCGTATGGATTCGTATGTGGATTTATTCCAGGAAAACGGTGGTAGCTTAATCATGATTGCCAAAGGTAACCGCACGCAACAGGTAACAGATGCTTGTAAGAAATATGGCGGATTCTACCTTGGTTCAATCGGTGGTCCGGCTGCTATTTTGGCTCAACAGAACATCAAGAAAGTGGAATGCCTGGAATATCCCGAATTAGGCATGGAAGCTATCTGGAAAATTGAAGTGGAAAACTTCCCTGCGTTTATACTTGTAGATGACAAGGGAAACGATTTCTTCAAGCAAATTAAACCAACTATGGTTTGCTAGAAGAACTAACCCCTAGCCCCTAAAGGGGAACAGGAATAAGAAAAGAAACGGCTGTGCTCAATTAAGAGTACAGCCGTTTTTATGTTCCCCTTTAGGGGCCAGGGTCTTACAATTTCATTCTTACCCCTGCATTAAAATTCCGTCCCGGTTGGGTCAATCCACCATAATCGGCGTAAGTAGTATCCAGTATATTATTTACATCAGCAAAAATATCAAAATGTTTTTCCGACCAAAGCAATCGTCCATTCAGCAGAAAGTAGGAAGAATAATCAACGAGTTTCGCTGTTTTGAAATCGGTATACTGCCCAGCCCTATCGGAATACGAACCAATCCACGAAGCCGAAAGATTACTCCAGATTTTATGTTGAATGGATAAAGTCACTTTATTTTTCAGATAATCCAATGCATATTTGGAATCAAAACCCGAAGCCGATTTATCCATATTCAGATAAGAATAAGTCACCGAAATTTTATTCAAAAACGAACGACGGAAGTAATAATCAAAGGCGATATCAGCACCGACAGCATCCACATTCGTCAGGTTGCGGCTTTGCCATTTGGTAGAATCAGGAGCCTTTGTCCAGTCAATCACATCTTGCCCGAAACGTTTGAAGATGGTGGCATCCAACTTCCAGTCCGACTGCTTGATCTTCGTACCGATTTCAACGGTTTGCGATTTCTCCGGCTTCAGGTTTGGATTAGCCAACTGCGTAGCACTTTTATAATACAGATCGGTGAAAGTCGGGAGGCGAACAGCCGAGTTAGCATCGGCAAAAACACGCACGTTTTCGTTGATTGCATAAGCTACATCCACTCCTCCGTACCCATTAGTACCAAAAGACGAACTATGCGTGGCAGCTACTCCTGCTGAGAAATACCAACGTTTTATGTTCAGAGTCTGGTCCAGGAAACCTGTTGCCAGGAAACGATTAGCTTCACGTGTAAAGAACTTGTTTGTCTCGAACGGAACTGCCTTCTGATTGTCCATCAAATCACCCAACACATTACTAAAGATATGTTCGTTCCGAATATCAGCTCCAAGGGTTGTCTTTCCAAGTTTAGAAAAATAAGACACTGAGACTTTTTCGCCGGTTACATCCGTCATATGATAATTATGACCGGTATACCAGGCAGGCGCTCCAACGTTATCGCGAAACAATTCAAATCGATCGTTATGACGACGCCAGTAAGCTTGTGCTGTATACGAGAATTTACCTTTAGTCAACACCCAATTCAACGCTGCAAAAAATGTCTTGGAATTCTCAAACTGATTGGGGTAGGCAAAACTATAAAAGGCATTCGAACCAAATTCTTTTAATTGAGTAGCCAATTGCAAATCAAACTTCCCGGCATTATTCGTTTTCAAAACCGATTGGATAAAAGCACTCGACAAATCATAATCGGTATTAGCAATGTAGCCGCTGCTACTATTGTGCGACACAGAAGCAAACGTATGAAACTTCTCCGTTCCAAATTTTCCCGAAACCGACTCTCCAAAAGTATTGAAACTTCCGGCAGTCAGTTGGGCGTTCAACGCTTTCTTATCGAAGTTTTCAGTTACGATATTTATCGCTCCGCTGAATGCATTCGGTCCCAGCACTCGCGCCGAAGATCCTTCCAGTATCTCCACGCGACTCACATCCGATAAATTCACCGGAATATCCAGGTTGAAATGCCCGGTTTGTGGATCGGTAATGTTTACACCGTTCAGAAGCACCAACACCTGATCGAATGAACCACCACGCACAGAAATATCGGCTTGCGTGCCGTTCGTGCCGCGTTGACGAATATCAATACCCGAAACATAATCCAGCAACTGATCGATACTCTGTACTGCCGTGCGCTTAATCTCAGCTTTATCAATAACGGTTAGCACGCGCCCCATTTCTGAATAAAGTTTATTGCGGGTGGTATTTACCTCAACATCGGAAAGATTTACCGAGTCAGTCTTTTCCTGACTTCGAACGGTTTGAAATGTAACTAAGCTAATCAACGAAAAAAGAATAAAAAATTTTCTCATAATGAATAAAATAAAAAACGGTTGAAACGAGACTAGCTCATTTCAACCGTTGGTTTAAATAATAAATATGTGTCTACACTGCACGCAGCAGCACTTTCGAAAGTTTTTTCCAATAGAACAGTTTCCTGCAATTGGGTAATTGCAAGTTCTAAATTCGCCTGTTCTTTGAGTTTCTCGGGCGATTCGGATTCTGAATCATTCACATATAGCGAAAATACAGATGTTCCAACCGCTTTTTGAAGCGACTTATCACAAATGGAAATCGCTACACTACCAATGGTCACACTGCAAGCCAAACTACAAAAAATAGCATATCCTGCCCTGCTCCAACGACGGAACCGGATAGATTTTGTATTATGCTGTTTAGTTGACTTCATTAATTAGTGTTTGTTTTGAAGGCGCAAAAGTAACAAAAAAAATCAGCGCGCGATATTAAATAATAAAAAAATGTGCCTCCGAAACCGAAAGCACATTTCTAAACTAGTAGAGATAAATAGTTTGTCGCAAGAAATTTTTTCTATTTAATTTCCCTGTCCAAACATCCGAATATATTGTCGAACCTGATTTTCCTCCAATAATAAAAATGCGGTTAGATTGTTCAATTAAATCTTTAGAATCTAGCTTATTATATGCTCTTGGTTTGAAAACCACTACTGACTGATAGCTGCGTGGGGTTTCCAGATAACCTTCAGGAAGAACGTTTCGTACGCTATCACAGCTGTGCCAGCTTAAACCTTCGTCTTTTGATATCTTATAATAACTTTTTCCATTATCTGTTCTTAAACCAAAAGCTAATAATTTATTATCATACGAGATTACTGATGCGCCAATTGCCAAAGTATCAAGCGTAGCATTTTCATTTCTAAAGTCTACCCAATTGACACCAGTTTCATCCTCTGTACTCCAACGGTTATTTAAAAGCGTGCCATTTGCAGAAAGACCATTTGCTACCAACACCTTTTCTTTTCCGGTCGGAGAGCTATATGAAACCGAAGCAAAGTCACTTACCGGGAAGTTATCCGGTATTGTACCTCTCATTGACCAGACATTACCATCTGTAGAAGTAGCAAAATGATAACCATCGCTTGCCTGAACTACAGCCCACAATTGATTATTAAAAACAAAAAGAAGAGATTTAAATGAAAAATCGGCAAGTGATTTCTTTATCCAACTGATACCATCATTCGAAGAATAAAGATTAACCCCATCTCTACTAACATAAAAAATTCCTTTGAATAGAGCCATGTCAGTCAGCGGCTTGTCTATTGGCAAGCCCGTTAAAGATGACGATTTCCAAGTTGAACCATTCGTAGAAATAGTAAGGTAGCTATTCGTTCCATCATTCTGATAATAAAACAATGTATCGTTTCTGGTAATTGCTTTCTGACTGGTTGAATTAATTGAATTTAAATTTTCAGACATTTTCTTCCACACATAAACCTCCGGATCAACGCTGTGAACATTTGTTTTAACCAGGTAGTCTCTGTAAGTTTTACCGTCTGTAGCATAATTTCTTACTCGAACCCGTTGCTTAAAGTCTATGGTATCAGTTCCGGTCAACCAAACTGAGTCCCGTTTATATTTATTACCCGGAAGGTAATATAGTCTTATCGCAGTAGAACTCTCAAAAGTAAAAGTTGGATAAACGCTGTCAATGCGGGTTTTATAAGGCAATGAATCAACATTTGTAATTATTGAATCTTTTAACAACGCATCATAATCGCTCAGCGTAAAAACTGCTGTACTCAAATACGGTATTGAATCATTCGTTTTAAATACCAATGATGAGAAAAAAGGACTCGAAGAAATAGTTGTTGTACTACTTGTTCCCAGACACGAGCTAAGGAAACCTATTATAGCAAAAAAAAGAATTAACCTGGAAAAAGTAAATTTCATATTGGCAAGTATTTATTGAATGGACAAAGTTAAAAACATTTTAGGTCATTTAAACCGCACCGTCAAAGATTTATCATTTTTTATCATTAAAAACAAGTTATTTAGAGACCGTGAACAAATTAGTGTTAAACTTCACATTAAAATCTGTTTTCTCAATTAAAGAACATTCAAATTAGCTCAACTACTACCGGGCAATGATCGGAATGTATAGCATCCGAAAGAATTGCAGCCGATTTTAATTTATCCCGAAGTGATTCAGTCACCCAATGATAATCAATTCTCCAACCTGCATTGCGAAACCGTGCACCTCCACGATAACTCCACCAACTGTATTTTTCAGCACTCTTATCAAATTCTCTAAATGAATCTACCATCCCATCAGCCTGATATTGATCAAGCCACGCACGCTCTTCCGGTAAGAATCCGGAAACTCCGTTTTGACGTTCAGGATGATTTATATCAATAGGTTTATGACAAATATTATAATCTCCACATACTACCAGATTTGGTCTGGTTTTGCGTAATTCTAAAATGAATGATCCGAATGCTGCAAGAAACTTCATTTTGAATGCTTGCCGCTCATCACCCGACGATCCCGAAGGGATATACACACAAACTATTGACAAATCACCATAATCGGTTCGAATTACACGACCCTCAGCATCATAAATCGGATTATTCATCCCGACTACCACCCGGTCAGGCGCTTGCTTACTTAAAATAGCAACGCCACTATATCCTTTTTTCTCAGCAGAATGCAGATAAGACGTATAACCGAGTTCGGCAAAAATCATTGTATCAATTTGATCCGGTTGAGCTTTAGTTTCCTGAAGACAAAGCACATCGGGATTCTCAGATTGAAGCCACTCTGTAAAATTTTTACTCAGAGCCGCCCTGATTCCGTTTACATTATAAGAAATAATTTTCATTGATTGACTTTTCTAACTTGTTTAAACAATTGCGACGCGAATACAAAATCGTTTAGCGCCTTACTATCAACATGAAAAATGTCATCTTTGTTCCCTTGCCAGGCTTTTTCGCCTTTTTCAATAAAAATAATATTTTCGCCTATCTCCATTACAGAGTTCATATCATGAGAGTTGATGATGGTTGTTATGCTAAACTCATGCGTAATTTCATGAATAAGCTGGTCGATAATCAACGATGTTTTAGGATCAAGACCAGAGTTTGGCTCATCGCAAAACAGATATTTCGGTTGTAAAGCAATAGCCCTGGCAATGGCTACACGTTTTTGCATACCACCACTGATTTCGGAAGGAGCCAAGCCATACGATTTTTCGGCCAAGCTAACATGCTTCAAACAAAATATAGCACGTGCTTCCATTTCATCTCTGGTAGTGGGCGAAAACATTTCAAGCGGATACATAACATTTTCGAGGACGCTTAATGAATCGAAAAGAGCCGAACCCTGAAACAACATGCCCACCTCACGACGCAGAATACGAATCTCACTCATGCGCATATCCGGCAGATTACGACCATCGTATTCAATACGACCATTATCTATGCGATGCAGACCGATAACACTTTTCATCAGCACCGTTTTACCGGAACCACTAGCACCGATAATCATATTAGTCTTACCGGTTTCAAAAACAGCTGAAACGTTTTTCAAAACATGGTTGCCGTCAAAGGATTTATCTACATTTTTTACTTCAATCATTTCTTTTACATTTTGCGTTCAACGCTTCGTGTTTATTCCTACCCTTCGGGAATTAGGGGCTTTAGTTAAGCATGATTTTGGTGATAAGAATGTTGAAAAACAGAATCAAAACACTTCCGTTTACAACTGCATTTGTACTGGCCTTTCCCACATCAAGAGCACCTCCATAAGCATAATACCCATAGTAGGCGGCTACTGAAGAAATGATAAATGCAAAAAGCATCGATTTGAGCAAGGAGTAAAAAACATAAAAAGGCACAAAAGCGTATTGTATTCCAATCAAGTAATCACCTGTGGTCATGATACTGGTAAGAATCCCGACAAAATATCCACCAAATAACCCTAATGCCATACTAAAGATAACCAAAAAAGGCATCATAATGATGAATGCGGCAATTTTAGGCAAAATCAGATAATTGGCTGAATTTACACCCATAATTTCGAGAGCATCAATCTGTTCGGTAATGCGCATTGTACCAATTTCAGAAGCGATATTTGAGCCTACTTTTCCTGCCAGAATAAGACATAATATAGTGGACGAAAACTCAAGTAAAAGGGTATCGCGTGTAACCAAACCTGTGGTATAAACCGGAAGAAGCGGATTAGACGTATTCAGTTTGGTTTGCATGGTCATAATGAATCCAATAAAAACAGATATAATAGCCACAATAGGTAGCGACTGTAAACCCAGTTTTTCAAGCTCCTTTGGAAATTGTCGAAAAAACATTTTCCAACGATCGGGTTTTGCAAAAACCCGCTTCATTAATAGAACATACTTTCCTATATCGTTTAATAAACTCATTATGGATTGTTATTAAGTGGTTAGCATTTTACGATTAATCAGAATATACTCTTTTAAGTTGCAAATATACTCTTTTTTTTAATACCCGTAAAACGTAAAATTGTCGAATAGTACAGAATAAAAAAGAGAAACTCGTTTTGCGAATTTCTCTTTTTTGTTTCTTCTTCGGAAGACGGTAATTATACGCGTCTTTCTTTGATTCTTGCTTTTTTACCTGTAAGTGCACGTAAATAATATAATTTAGCACGACGAACTTTACCACGTTTATTAACAGCGATACTTTCGATAAAAGGTGAATCTAATGGGAAAATACGTTCTACTCCAATATTACTTGAAATTTTGCGAACGGTAAAACGTTTTTTATTTTCGTGTCCAACGATTTTAATAACGTCACCACGAAATTCCTGAATACGTTCTTTTGTTCCTTCAATAATACGGTAAGCAACAGTTACTGTATCACCGGCTTTGAATTCTGGATGCGTTTTTTCAACAAGAAATGCTTGTTCTGCAATTTTAATTAAGTCCATTATTGCTCTTTGTTTAATTAATAATATGCGCAATATTCACAGACCTTACTTATTCTGTCAGAGATTACGCTAAAATTTGGACTGCAAAAGTACAGTTTTTTTTCTATTGAGCAATAGATTAACTCCCATTTTCATGTAAATTTAAAAAAAACGGGTTCAGAACTTAAATTATACCTGTTTAATCGCTCTTATTCAGATGAATTGCAAAACAAAATAGATATTGAATTATTTTGACTAACTTTGCACCCTCAAAAAAAAGATTGTGTTACATGCAAAAAATTAGAAACATTGCTATTATTGCCCACGTTGACCACGGAAAAACAACTTTGGTTGACAAGATGTTATTAGCTGGACACTTGTTCCGCGACAATGAAACCGCGGGAGAGTTAATCATGGATAATAATGACCTTGAACGTGAAAGAGGTATAACTATATTAGCCAAAAATGTATCCATAGACTATCTTGGGTACAAAATAAACATTATCGACACTCCGGGTCACTCCGATTTTGGCGGTGAAGTGGAACGTGTATTAAACATGGCCGACGGTGTGCTTTTGTTGGTTGATGCCTTCGAAGGACCTATGCCTCAAACTCGTTTTGTATTGCAAAAAGCATTGCAACTGGGATTGAAACCTATCGTTGTAATCAACAAAGTAGACAAACCAAACTGTCGCCCCGATGAGGTTCACGAAATGGTTTTCGACTTGATGTACAATTTAGATGCCACCGAAGAACAGTTGGATTTCCATACTATTTACGGTTCAGCTAAAAACAACTGGATGTCGGAAGACTGGAAAGACGAGACTGACAGTATTATACCATTGCTTGATTCCATTATCAAATATATACCCGAACCGGTTTACCTGGAAGGAACTCCTCAAATGCTGATCACATCATTAGATTACTCATCGTATGTTGGTCGTATTGCAGTTGGACGTGTTCATCGTGGCACATTGCGCGAAGGTATGGATGTGAATTTAGTGAAACGCGATGGCAAAGCTATTAAATGCCGTATCAAAGAGTTACACACATTCACCGGCTTAGGTCGCACCCGTGCTACTGAAGTAAAATCAGGTGATATTTGCGCATTGG
>Ga0302296_1000105_pt1 | contig 70180 bp, 63 predicted proteins | sample III_Fen_N3_1_FD_194546 | JGI IMG/M metagenome (GOLD analysis project Ga0302296, IMG submission 194546) | Peat permafrost microbial communities from Stordalen Mire near Abisko, Sweden - III_Fen_N3_1 | ecosystem: Environmental > Terrestrial > Soil > Wetlands > Permafrost | place: Sweden: Abisko... | reverse complement strand
AAATGATTTAAATTTTGCCTCTGCCGCCATATTGAATCATAATATAATGCAAAGATAGCATTCAGGAGAATATTAAACACCCCTGTGCTCTGGTGCTCTTCACCTGGAAATGGTAAACACCCTCCTGGCTTTCGGCCACTCTCCCTGAAGGTGGAGAGAATTCTGTAAGTAAGTATGATTTGACTTTATTTATGAGTATTGTCTCTCCTTCAGTGGAGATGCCTCGAAGCGGCAGTTAGGTATATAGCAAACATTCTGAATTTACCCGCATTGATGTTCCACGTGAAACAGGATAGCCGGGGGAGCCTAAACAAACAACGAAACCTTTTCGAATCTGTCAACATCAAATAATCCACGGTCACCTATTTTCAGCTGAGGAATTACAAGTAATGCCATGAACGACAATGTCATAAAAGGAGATTTCATACTGCATCCCAATAATTCGGTTAATCGATTCAGGTTCTCGTATTCGGAAGCTATAGTATCACATGATCTTGTTGTCATAATTCCGGCAATATTCAACTTAAGGGACTTGATTTTCTTTCCATCTGAAACCGCCAGTCCTCCTTTGAGTCTTACTATTTCATTAATGCAATTTACAATATCCTGATCATTTGTTCCAACAGCAATTATATTGTGACTATCGTGGGCTATCGAACTGGCAAAAGCTCCGTTTTTCAAGCCGAATCCTTTAATGAAACCTACTGATGGTGGTGAATTTTGGTACCGGTCCTTAACAACAATTTTAAGAATATCTGACGTCATATCCGATGTTATCAACTCTGATCCGTTAGTTGAGTAATGCAATTCATCTGTAAGCAACTCACCTTCTCTTGCTACAATAACCCTTACTTCATTTCCTTCATTCTTAACTATAATATCATTCCCGTCCAATGGTTGACAATTGAAATTATTAACCGGTTTGCTTTTTGCATATTTAAACAATACATCCCTATCGCCAAATACTTTCTCTCCATTTATCCATGTTTCGATTACGTTCATACTTTCCGGAGAATCTATCATAATTATATCAGCATAATCACCCTGGCGAAGCAATCCACTGTCAAGATGGTAATGTTCCGACGGATTTATTGTTGCGCTTCTTATCACATCAAACATGTTATAACCTTCTGAAATTAAGACCCCGATTAGTTTATTTATATGCCTCTTTTTAAGCATTTCAGGGTGAAGATCATCGCTGCAAAGCATAACCATCTCAGGACAGAAATTAAAAAGATCCTTAAGCGAATGTAGATTCCTCGCTGCACTACCTTCTCTTATCAGAATTTTCATACCCAAAGAAACTTTTTCCTTAGCTTCATCAAGGCTGCTACATTCATGATCAGTAGATATTCCCGCAAGTACATATTTTCTCAATGCCTCTCCTGTTATCCCTGGTGCATGCCCATCTACTGGCTTATTTAAAGTTTTTGCCAATGAAATTTTTTTCAGTACTTCACTGTCGTCGTATATCACTCCCGGGAAATTCATCATCTCAGACAGATATTTTATTTCATCATTCCCAAGCAGTAGTCCTACCTGTTCAGAATTAATAGAAGCTCCATTTGTTTCAAAGTTCGTCGCCGGTACGCAGGATGGAGCTCCGAACCAAAATTTCAGCGGAACTTTTCTCGCATCTTCCATCATAAATTCAACACCCTTAATCCCAAGAACATTTGCAATCTCGTGGGGATCTGAAACTACACTGCAGGTGCCATGTTTTACTGCAGCAACAGCAAATGCTCCTGGTGTGATCATTGAACTTTCAATATGAATATGAGCATCAATCAAGCCAGGCATGATAAAAACTTCCGGAGCCGACTGTACCTTTTGAATTCTTTCAATCCTGCTGCCACTAATGGTAATTTCTGCCGGATAAATATCCCTGTTATGAATATCAATCAGCTTTCCTGAAATTTTCATAAAATATATTTTTTATTATTTAAATAAATGTTCCACGTGGAACAGTTATCTTCCGAGATACATTAAGAGAATATTAATGTCTGAAGGTGATACTCCGCTAATCCTTCCTGCCTGTCCAATACTGCCGGGCTTAATCTTATTAAGTTTTTGCCTGGCCTCCGTAGAAATTGAAACAAGTTCGGCAAAATCAATATCTTCCGGGATCTTTAAACTTTCCAGTCTCTTGATCTTATCTGCTACTAATTTTTCTCTTTGAATGTATCCTTCATACTTAATCTTAATCTCAGTACATTCGCATATCTCCTTGAAGCGTTCTGAATTTAAAGCAAAAAGTTTTTCCGAACCCTTGAGTGCTTTTAATAGTGCTCCAATTTCGACCTGAGGTCTTGATGCCAGATTAATGGCCTTAATCTTCTGAGTAATTAAATTTGTTCCTGCTTTCTCAAGAAAATCATTTATCTCTCCCGGGCTGATGCTTGTCTCAGTTAAAAATCTTACAATTTCATTTATCATCTCTTCCTTTTCCTGCAGACGAACCATTCTATCTTTTCCTGCAGTTCCTATATCGAACGCTTTTCTTGTCAATCTCTCATCTGCGTTATCCTGTCTCAGCAGTATTCTGTATTCTGCTCTCGAAGTAAACATTCTGTAAGGTTCGTCAACTCCTTTGGTAACCAGATCATCGATTAAAACACCAATGTAAGATTCATCCCTTCCCAAAATAAAAGGTTCCTTATTTCTTAATTTTTGAACAGAATTAATACCGGCCATCAATCCCTGTGCCGCCGCCTCTTCATAGCCCGTGGTACCATTAATCTGTCCAGCAAAATACAGACAGCTTATAGCCTTTGTTTCCAGCGTATGCTTTAGCTGTGTCGGCTGGAAGAAATCATATTCAATTGCATATCCAGGTCTGAAGATTTGAACATTCTCTAGTCCTTTTACTTTTCTCAACGCTTTTAGCTGAATCTCCAGAGGCAAACTGCTTGAAAATCCATTTATATAATACTCTACAGTGCTTTCTCCTTCCGGCTCAATAAACAATTGATGCGAGTTTTTTTCTTTAAAAGTCACAACTTTATCTTCTATGCTCGGACAATAACGAGGTCCCCTCCCTTTTATCCTTCCGGTAAAAAGCGGACTGAATTCAAAGCCTTTTCTTAACTCCTCATGTACTTCTTCATTTGTGTGTGTTATAAAACAGCTTCTCTGCTCAAGACCATCCCTTCTCTCCTTCAGATAAGAAAATGTTTCACCTTCATCATCTCCTCTCTGTTCTGTCATTGCACTAAAGTCAATACTACGTCCATCAACTCTCGCACTCGTCCCTGTTTTCATTCTTTCGACTGTAAAACCCATCCTTTCCAGTTGCTCGCTTAGTCCCGTTGAATTCTGATCTCCTGATCTTCCTCCCTTAAATCTTGAAAAACCGATATGCATGAGACCATTTAAGAATGTTCCATTTGTAAGGATCACCGCCTTAGAAAAAAATCTTGTTCCGAATACCGTTTCCACTCCTACAACTTTCATTTCTTCCATTAGCAACGATGTTGCCTGTTCCTGCCAAATTGATAAATTGTTGGTGTGTTCTAATACCTTTCTCCATTCTGTAGTAAATCTTTGCCTGTCACATTGTGCTCTTGGACTCCACATGGCAGGACCTTTTGATTTATTAAGCATCCGGAATTGTATCATTGACCTATCAGTAACAATCCCACTCATTCCTCCCATTGCATCAATTTCCCTTACTATTTGCCCTTTCGCTATTCCGCCCATTGCAGGATTACATGACATCTGCGCGAGCTTTGTCATGTCCATTGTGATTAGCAAAGTCTTTGTTCCCATTACTGCAGCGGCATGAGCAGCTTCACATCCGGCATGCCCTCCGCCTACAACAATAATATCATAATTAAAGTCCATTTTCTGATCTCTTACCTGCTACAATCCAGTAATCTTCCATTCTTCTCATTTCTGCCCTTTCCTCATCATTTGAATCGTTATATCCTGTCAGGTGCAGTACACCATGTACTATAACTCTTAACAATTCCTCATTTAAACTAACTTTATAGTTTAATGCATTTTCTTTCACCCTGTCAAAGCTGATATATATTTCTCCATTAATAATATCTTCACTATTATAATTAAATGTAATAACATCCGTATAGTAATCATGTTCAAGGAACTCAATATTTATAGTCCGCAGGTGTTCATCATCTGTTATAATAAAATTAAGGTCACCTGAAACCTTATTTTCTTTTCCGATGACCTCATCTATGATCTTCCTGGCTTTTTTCCAACCCTTAAGCCTGAAATTTATATTATCATAAAATATTCTGATGCTCAAGATAAAATATTCTTAAAAATCATTTTTACAGAATTCCCTTTTTCGTTATATTCAATTTTGTCAGCCAGATGCGACATAAGGTAGATTCCCCTGCCATTAAGTTCTTCAATATTTTCAGGTGTAGTAGGATCAGGGACAAGATCCGGTCTGAAACCGGGTCCTTCATCAGTAACTTTAATTTTAAGTTCATTACTTTCATATGAGATCTCGATATCTACAATCTTTTCAGATATTGATTTATTTCCATGAATTATGGCATTGTTGACTGCTTCCATCGCAGAGACAAGTATTTTTCCATAATTGTCCTGTGAAATTCCAATTACGGACGTAGCCTCATCAATAGCGTTTTCCACAACTCTAAGGTTTGCAACCTGTGATTCAATTTTTATATTTTTATACATAACTAGTTTAATACCAACCGTTATACTTAAATTTCTTACAATTGTTACACTAAACAGCTAATTTTTTGAAATCCACAGCTCAGGATCAAGCTTTTCCTTCTCCTCATAAATCATAAACTTTAGTATTGATTTATTTCCGTTCTCAGTCTCACAGTAAACATTTCCTATTTCCTGTTTGGTATCAACTTTATCTCCCGGTTTAACTTTCAAATCTACGATATTCTGATAGACAGTAAGGTATTTCCCGTGGCGGATAATAACAATCATATTTGCACCCTGAACAGAATAAACTTTTGCTACTTCTCCTTTAAACACGCTTCGCACCATGGTCTTTCCTAAACTTGTTATCTCAATTCCTATATTATTTTCTGTAACATACTTAAGTACAGGATGCTTTTGCAATCCAAACTGGCTCGTTATAATTCCTTTTTCTACCGGCCAGGGTAACCTACCTTTATTTTCAGCAAAATTCTCACCTATAAGCTTCTGTTCGGGAGTATTATCAGATTTAGCTATCTTCTTTCTTCCTTCCTCTATAAGACGTGCAATTTCCTTTTCAATTTTATCTGCTATCCGTTTTCGTTCCTCCAGTTCTTTCTGTAACTGACGCTCCTTTTTGCTAAGAGTCTGAACCATTGCTTGTTTTCTCTCCTGTTCAATTTGCAATAAACTCTTCTGTTGCTCTTCTCTAGTCTTTAACTCAGAAATCCGGTTCAAGTCTTTCTGCAACCTGTCTTTTGTATTTTGAATTTCCTCCTTTAATTCTATTATCAATTCTGATTCGCGTCTCCTGAACTTTGTGATCTGCTGCAGATATTTCACTCTTTTGTAACCCTGATTAAAATCTTTTGCAGAAAGGATATAAACCAATTCTGGATTTTCTTTTTGCGATCTGTATGAGTTTAAAACAGCTTTCGCATAATCCTTCTTCAGATCAACCAGATCGCTTTCCATAAGATTTATCGCGATTGTATTCAAATCAATCCTCTCGTTCATCAGATTGATTTCCGCTCTCATGCTTCTGATAACAGATTCTCGTAAATTTAGCTTGTTACCAATTATCTTTATTGCATTTATGCTTTCTTCCTTTTGTTTAGATGTTGATTTTAAAACATTATCAACATAAACAATTTCGTTTAGAGTTGCCTTCCTCTTTTCCTCCAGTTCAGCTTTTGTCTGACCATTTAAAAAATTACAAAATATCCAGAATATAAATATACTAATTTCCAGACGCCTCATAAAAGTTCTATTAATTCATACCCCTTGCCAGGAACAAACTTCACAGTTTCAGAATAAGGATATACAAGCTTAATTATTTTCAATTTAATCCTTGTATCTATTTGAAGATTGCTAAATTCTACATTCTTCGGAACCATTATATTTCCTGATCTGAAATAATTATTGTATTTAATCTTAATACTTTCCCGTGAATAGCCGTTAAATAGCTCAGTGTCTGATAATTTATCTTTTTCACAGTTAACCTGGTAAGTTATTTTAGCACCTTTTAAGTTACATTCAAATATCAATCTATTGTCTGTGCAAATTTCAGTATACATTTTTGGATCCTTATCCAGTACAAGATCCCCGAAAATGAGAGGTAATAAAGTCTTGTTTAATCCATATTTCCTATTTAGATATAAAGAAGTACCAATGTACATCTTTTTGTTTATCCTGTCATTCACGAATACAGAATCATTAGCAATAAAGATTCTCGCTCCCTCAATTCCTGTTCTGCTTTTTACACTAATAAGATATTTGTCGGGGTATTCGAATTTAACGCTCGCCAGGTATTTTTCTGAACCATTCCCATTATCAAATTCAATTTCAGCCTTTTGAATAAAAAATCCCTTCGCAGCAATGTTTTGTTCCACGACTTGCTGTAATATATTTCCAGTACTTGTAATTCTCTTACTTTCAATTGCTTCATTCCCTGATCTTCTAAAAACAGAACATGAGGTTAAAACGACAGCACAGGACAATATAATAGTTATTTTCCGCAATTTTCAATATCTTTTAATAGTTCCGTTTTAGCTGAGTCAAGCTTTAAAGCAATATTCCAATTTTTTACAGCATCTGCACATTTCTTTTGCTTTTGTAAAATGTATCCATAATGTTCAAACCAGACAGCGTCGGGTTTCTCTCCACTCTTAATAATGGATTCCATAACTTTAGAGGCCTCCTGTAGTTTACCTCTCTTATACAGCACCCACCCATAAGTATCAAGAAACGTTGTATTTCCTTTATCCTTTTCAATAACCCGTTTAGACATCTCTTCCGCTTCTTTCAGGTTTGTATTCTGTTCAGCCAGATAGTATGCATAGTTATTTAAAATTGTAAGATCCTGGTTGTCAGATTTTAGTGCAGTTTCAAACGTTTCAAATGATTTTTGATAATCCTTCATCCTATAATAGACATCTGCTCTCATTGTAAGAACCTGCACAATAAATTCTTTATTATTCTCTGCAAGGATTTCAGCTTTCTTTAATTCATTCAGAGCGATATCATATTTTCCCATTTCAAGAGCACCGTTTGCATATAATATTTTAGCCGGAAATGATCTGTTAAATTTTGTAGCGCAATCTTCTCCCCTTGCAAATAGACTCTTGTAATCTTTCATTTGAAGATAAACTATCAGCACCTTTTCCCAGGCATAATAGTTTTCCGGAGTCGCTTTAATGATTTCCTCAAGCCTGTCAGCTGCTTCTTTAAGCTTATTTTGTCTTATTAATAGATCAGGACGCAAAAGAGGTACAACACTATCCTCAGAATAATTAGCTTCCAGGACCATTAATGCTATTACCATTTTATCTCCGTATTTCTGACTCAGCTCAGGTGTTTCAATTAGCCTGGCCATCAGCGAAATCTTATTCTCCCTCTCAACCTTTCCGTTTAAAATAACTGTATTCAGAAAGACAAACAAATCATCATAGCTCTTTTCCGAAATAAGAAAATCACAAAGTGAAAGCTGAATCTGAGGGTTATCCGGATTACGGACTATCAGATCATTATATACTTCAAGAGCTTTCTGATTTTCTCCTTTTCCTCTGTAAATATCAGCAAGTATACCATTATACATTATTTCATCAGGCGACTGCTTAAGCAACGAGAGGGTTTTGGACATAGCCTCATCTAACTTTCCTTCAGCTATCAGATTTTTAACTGTCGATAATGTTGAAGTTTCGTTTATTCCATATTTTTTATCAAAAGACTCAAAAATTAAATTCGCTTTCTCATAGCTCTTATTTTCAGAATAAAGGTTCCCAAGAGTTAAAAGAAGTTTTTCCTGGTCAGGGAAATATTTTACAGCTTTCTCATAATAATATATAGCGCTGTCAAGGCCTTTTTCCTGGTAATATAAACCTGCAAGCATGGTCAGGTACCATACATTTTCTTTATCAATTGCAAGAGCTTTTAATGCATAATGTTTCCCGTTTGACAGGTCGCCGTTGGCAATAACGATCTGTGCCATTTGATAATATGAAGCATCGCTCCCGTGATTCATTTTAATACACTGTTCCAAATCCTTAAGAGCTTCGCCGCCGTTACCCATAAGTTTTTGTTTAATAGCTTCCACATAAACATAGTTAAAGGCAGCAGTATCAAACTTTTCCGTAGTTTTAGATGTTGAGACTGCCGGCGACAAATTTCTGCCGCAGGATATAAAACTTAACACATAAAAAACCAGTAAGATTTTCCTAGAATATTTTGATCTCATAATCATTATTTACCTGTGTGTCCAAACCCTCCGCTTCCTCTTTCAGTATCAATAAGATTCTCCACTGCTATCCATTCAGCTTTTTCGTGTTTTGCAATAATCATCTGGCATATTCTTTCGCCATCCCGTATAACGAAATTCTCGTTGGATAAGTTCACAAGAATTATACATACCTCTCCTCTGTAGTCAGCATCAATCGTGCCTGGCGAATTAAGTACTGTTATCCCGTTTTTAATGGCAAGGCCGCTTCTGGGCCTAATTTGAGCTTCATAACCAACAGGGAGTTCAAGAAATAACCCGGTAGGTACGATAGTTCTCTCCATGGGATGCAGGACAATATCATTTTTAATATTGGCCCGGAGGTCCATACCTGCCGAAGCTTCCGTTGAATACTGAGGCAAATTATGTTTCGACTTATTTATTACTTTGATCTTCATTTTCTGTCGTAGGAAAAATAATTAGAAATTACGACAAATATAATGTTAATGGTGGACCTGTACATTTCTCCTGTCGTTTTGATAAAAAATACACAATTTGAAAACCATTTTTTCTTGTATCGTCCAAAGTTAAATATCTTTGCACTCACAATTGCAGAACTTTATAAACCAATTTTATTATTACATGATTCACAATTTCAAAAAATATTTCATTCTTCCTGCTCTGCTTTTCCTTATATCATGTAAGGCTCCCGGAGGGAATGAGAACACAATCGTTTCAATAAAAACTTCTCTCGGAGACATCAAAATCAAATTATATGATGGAACGCCAATTCATCGTGATAATTTCATTCATTTAGTTAATTCTGGCTTTTATGATGGAATTTCATTTCACCGGATAATTAAAAATTTTATGATTCAGGCAGGGGATCCACTTACAAATACCGGACAGACGAATAATTTGCCTGACTCTCTGAAAACTTACACAATACCAGCTGAATTCAACAATTTGTATTTTCATAAAAGGGGAGCTCTTGCGGCAGCCCGTCAGGGAGATGATGTTAATCCTGAAATGAGATCATCGGGAACACAATTCTATATTGTGCAGGGTGTAAAATTCAGCGATGAAGATCTTAATTTGGCTGAACAAAAAATAAACAGTAATGCAAAACAAACTTATTTTAATCATTTGATCAGGATAGTATCTGACAGCCTCCGGTTGGAAGGTAAAACAATGACCGAAGGAGAAATACAGGAAATAGTTTCATTAAAAATGTTTAACTATCTCGCAGATTATAAGCCTTTTAAAATTCCTGAAGAACGTCGTGATATCTATCGATCCAGTGGAGGCACACCACGACTTGACGGTACATATACGGTCTTTGGAGAGGTTACCGAAGGAATGAATATTGTCGATAAAATTGCTGATGTACCCACAGACAGCAATGATAAACCTATCGATCCAATAAGAATAATCAAAATAAAAATTATTAAGAATTGACAATTTCCGATCTAAAACAATTATTTAATGCTTCACAAAATTAATGATCTGCTAAACGAGATCTCCTCCTTAGTTGTAAGTAATTCCGAAGAGCTTGAGATCTACAGGCTGAAATATCTTAGTAAAAAAGGACTGATTTCTGATCTGTTTGAGGATTTCAAGAATGTACCCGGTTCAGAAAAGAAGGATATAGGCCAGAAATTGAATCTTCTGAAGCAGAGTGCACAGGAGAAGTACAATACTCTTAAGACCAGTTTTCTTAACCAGGTTGAAATCGTGGATGGGCAGGATCTGACACGTCCCTCATTTCCATATACAATTGGCTCACGTCATCCTATCTCTATCGTCAGAAATGAACTGATTGATATCTTCACACGAATAGGCTTTACAGTTTCAGAGGGGCCAGAAATAGAGGATGACGATCATGTGTTTACCAAATTAAACTTTGCCCCTGAACATCCAGCGCGAGATATGCAGGACACTTTCTATATATCCAGACTCTCGTCTGAGGATTCGAGTCCTGAAGATATTCTTCTGCGTACTCATACATCATCAGTACAAGTGAGGGTAATGCAGAATCAGAAACCTCCAATTCGTACAATATCTCCGGGCAGGGTCTTCCGTAATGAAGCCATATCAGCAAGAGCTCATTGTATATTCCACCAGGTTGAAGGGCTTTACATTGATGAAAATGTATCCTTCGCAGACCTCAGGCAGACCCTTCTCTTCTTCGCAAGAGAGATGTTCGGAAAAGAAACCAAAATCAGATTAAGACCATCCTACTTTCCCTTCACCGAACCATCTGCGGAGATGGATGTAAGCTGTAAGATATGTGGTGGTAAGGGATGTAATGTTTGTAAACACACCGGCTGGCTTGAAATATTAGGCTGTGGCATGGTTCATCCTAATGTACTGGAAGCGTGTAATATTGACAATAAGAAATACACAGGTTTTGCTTTTGGAATGGGAATTGAAAGAGCTGCTATGCTTAAATACGGCGTCAATGATTTACGGTTATATTTTGAAAATGATCTGAGGTTTCTAGATCAGTTCAAGACCGCATTTTAAACATAATGAACATTTTAAAAACGACAGTGTTATGATTGCACTATAATTAAGGAGACGAAATGAAACAGCAAGAAATTCACGTCCCGCTTTGTGACAGTTGTGCTCTTCAATCGGGCTCAATTTTTAAACACCTCACCCCCGAGGAAATGCAAACTCTCAATTTTGAAAAGGACTTCCGGCAGTATAAACGCGGAGATATTCTTTATCAGGAGGGTAATCGTATTAGTGGCTTTTTTTGCGTGAACAGCGGAATTATAAAAGTATTCAAAACCGGATTCGATGGTAAGGAACAGATAATCCGATTTGCTAAACAAGGAGACATTATAGCATACAGAAGTGTTCTAAGCAATGAGCTTGCCTGTACATCTGCAAAAGTAATTGAAGACTGCCAGGTATGCTTTATTCCTTCTGAAATTCTTACATCGTTCATCAAAACCAATCCCGCATATGCCCTTGAACTATTGAAACTTGCCTGTCATGAACTTGGTGAAGCCAACTCTTTCATAACTGATATTGCTCAAAAAACAGTCAGGGAAAGGCTGGCAGAAGTGCTTCTTTTTCTGGTAAATGATTTTGGTCTTGATAATGAAAGTTTTCTAAACATCTCACTTACAAGGGAAGAGCTGGCTAATATAGTAGGTACTGCTACCGAATCGGTTATAAGGTTGCTATCAGAGTTTAAGTCGGATAAGCTTGTTGAATTGAACGGTCGAAAAATCAAGATTTTAAATACAAGAGGGCTGGAAAAGATCAGCAACGTTTTTAATTAATCATACTCACCCTCTTAAGAATCAGTGAAAGAAATGTGGCTGAGTTTATATTTATCAGAACAGGGTACCCGGTATATCCCTGCCGAATTGCTTTCCGAGGTGTTTATAGGCATGTTCAGTTGCTTCCCGTCCGCGTGGTGTTCTTTTCAGATAACCCTCTTTAATAAGAAACGGCTCATACACCTCTTCAATCGTACCACTCTCCTCGCCTACAGCAGTTGAAATTGTATTCAGACCTACTGGCCCCCCGTTGAATTTATCGATTATAACTGAAAGAATCCGATTGTCCATTTCATCCAGTCCATGCTGATCAATATTGAGGGCTTTCAGACCATACCTGGTTATATCAATATCGATTTCTCCCGAACCTTTCACCTGTGCAAAATCCCTTACTCTCCTAAGCAGCGCATTGGCAATTCTTGGGGTTCCCCTGCTTCTCCGGGCTATTTCCACAGCAGCGTCGTCATCAATAGGAACATTAAGGATACTGGCAGATCTTTTTACAATTCCCGTAAGTACCTCGTGATCATAATATTCGAGATGGAATTTAATACCAAATCTTGCTCTCAGAGGGCTTGTAAGAAGGCCAGACCGTGTAGTTGCTCCGATAAGGGTAAAGTTATTAAGTGTTAACTGAACGCTTCTTGCACTGGGACCTTTATCAATCATTATATCGATCTGGAAATCTTCCATTGCAGAATAAAGATATTCCTCAACTACCGGACTAAGCCTGTGAATCTCATCTATAAACAATACATCACCCTCCTGAAGGTTTGTAAGTAATCCTGCAAGATCACCCGGTTTATCAAGTACCGGGCCGGAGGTTACACGCAAATTGACCTGTAACTCGTTAGCTATTATAGTTGCCAGTGTTGTTTTTCCCAATCCCGGAGGACCATGTAAGAGGACGTGGTCGAGCGATTCTCCCCTTTGTTTTGCAGCGGTGACAAAGACAACCAGGTTTTCCATGACCTGTTTCTGGCCTTTAAAATCACTGAAACTTAGAGGTCTTAATTGTTTCTCGAATTCCTTATCATTGGGTGTAATAATATCTTTTCTGATATTGATATTTTCTTCCATAAAGCAAAGTAACTATTTAATCAGTTTTGTTTCGCTCTCCGGAAGCTTAATTCTAACGCCATTAATGCTTACTTCTGAATCATCCTTATACGAGATTACAAGAAATGCTATTCCTTCCTCACTGAATTTTTTCCATGTTTTTTGCCTTAAACCCATCTCATAGTATTGAACCTCTTTTGATTTTCCGTTTTCATAATAATACATTTGCGGACCATCGGGGTTACCTTGAATAAAGTTGCCTTTAAATTTCACTTTCCCGTTACTGTAATATGATTTCCAGATGCCATCTCTTAATCCCGTAATATATTTCCCTTCTTCCGTTAGGTCTCCTGTCTTATATTTCCATGCTCCGTTTTTTTCCCCATCTGAATACTGACCCTGTGCAATCACCTCACCCGTAACTGAATACTCTGTTGACACGCCGTCACGCTGACCCTGAAAGTATTCTTCCTCTTTCAGAATTAAGCCATTTTCATAATACCAGTTCCATAATCCGTCAGGGCGTCCATTGTTATATGATCCGGTCTGTTCAATTTTGTCATTCATGTTGTAGAACCTCCATTGCCCGGAGCGCCTGTTATCAGTATACTGTCCTTCAGCCTGAACCTTTCCATTGGGATAAAGATCTTTCCATTTTCCGTTCCGGTTACCTGCTTCATCCACTACACCTTCTGAGAGGAGCAGTCCATTATCATTATATATAAATGAGTTTGTGACTTTACCGTCTTTCCCGAATTCCCTGTGTACCCCTACCGGAATTTTGTTCCTGTATGGCCCGCTGTATATCAGTTTACCATCCTGGTCATGCTTGGTAACAATCTCAATATCAGGTTCATCCTCAACTCTTGATTTTACAATTGCTCCATTGTCATAAAGCATTGTAATAACCAGTTTTCCTCGAGTATCATATTCTTTATAGTACCCGTGAACCAGGTCGTCTTTGAAAGTCTTTTCTGATTTAATTCCGCCGTTTGGATAGAAATCTTTCCAGTCACCCTGTTTTAATCCCTTGCTGTCAGTTCTGTTTATTCTCTCCCTGCTAACAAGAAAGTCGTTATTATATTCGAGAAGGGTGATTATATTTCCATCTTTATCATATTCTTTTGACAATCCTTCTTTTTTACCTGAGTTGTAGGAAAATGTCTGTAGTATTTTACCATCTGGAAAATAGGTATATGCTGTGCCTTCCTTTTTATCTGCGGCAAAAAGCTCCTTCGACCATATATATATTCCTTTTGGAGCTTCCTTTTTATATTTAAAATACCAACCGTTCTTTTTACCATACAGATAGTTTATTTTTTCAGTAGTATCTCCTGCCTGGTCATAAAATATCCATATACTGTCGAGAAGGAAGTTGGTCCTTTTTCCCTCAGATTTTTTAACACCTGTAACATAAAAGCTCTTCCAGAAACCTTCAGGTTTTCCATTCTTAATGAGGCCTTCGCTTGAGATAGTTCCATTAGGATATTTAAATATCTGATAACCATCTTTCAGTGTTGCGTTTTCCTGACCTGAGCTGATTTTATTAACCAAAAGTAAAAAAGCGAATATGACAATTCTTTTCATGATTTAAAGACCTAGTTTTTCGGATATCTCCATCATTCGTAAAATGGGCTTTTGAGCTTTTATGAGAACATCCTTTTCGACAAAGATTTCAGGCTCCTCGTTTCTAAGGCAATTTAGTATTTTTTCAATTGTAATAAGCTTCATAAAGGCACATTCGCTGCAACCGCACGTTGAATCAAGAGGTGGAGCTGAAATATATGTCTTATTCGGGTTTTCTTTTACCATCTGATGTATTATTCCAGCTTCAGTTGCCACAATATAGCAATTTCCTGTGTCTCTTTTTGTAAATTCCAGCAGCGCGGAAGTTGAGCCAATAAAATCTGAAACCATCCTTACAGGCAGTTCACACTCAGGATGAACAATAATTTTGGCATTAGGATTTTCTTTCTTCAGTCTGATTATAGCTTCCAGTGAAAATTCGTGGTGTACATGACATGTACCGTTCCATATTACCATGTCGCGTCCGGTTTTATTAAGAACGTAGTTTCCCAGATTCCTGTCAGGAGCAAAGATTATTTTTTCTTCAACGGGAAGTGATTCAACAATCTGAACAGCATTTGACGAAGTGCAGATAATATCTGACATTGCTTTTATATCTGCCGTTGTATTCACATATGATATTACGGTCCTGCCAGGATTTTCCTTAATAAATTTCTCGAAATCAACGGCTTTACATGAATCCGCTAATGAACATCCTGCATTGAGATCAGGTAGAAGAACTTTCTTTTCCGGTGCAAGAATTTTTGCTGTCTCTGCCATAAATTTGACTCCGGCGAATAGAATTATATCGGCTGAATTTGAGGCTGCTTTTTGGGAAAGAGCAAGGCTATCACCTACAAAATCGGCAATATCCTGAATATCCCCTGTCTGATAATAGTGGGCAAGAATGATTGCATTCTTTTCAGCTTTCAGTCTTTTTATATCATTAATATTTTGTTCCTGCGATTGTGTTTTCATTCTGTAAAATTACTCAATATTGTAATATCGAAATTTCTACCCGACTCTTTCCAACTTTAATTAACATTATAATATTCTTAAATATTAATTTAAATTTTATTTATGATGATGATGATATGCTGTTAATTGTGTTAATATAATATTCAGATTTTTATTGTATTTCTCATCATTAATGGTGTACCAACATCTTATTAACAGATATTAAAACAACCAGTTTTTGAAAATCAGCGAATTAGTAAACTAATTAACATTTGTTAATACATATTTGTTAATAGTGCTTTGACTGCAAAAATATAGATTTTGAGGTTTATTTGAAGTTGATATTTTAGCATTATTTTCTGATAACTTTCTTCATTTCAATTCCTGTGGTCAATACACCCGGGAAGTGGTTGATAAAGCATGAAATTTCCTCAGTTATTCCATAATTATTTACAGGTTATTAACAACCTGTGTACAGCTTCTATTTTATAACTCGTAGTGACAGGACTCAGAGGTGCCTCCTGACATTGCTGATTTTGTTAATGAGACAGGTCTCAGACCTGTCTCTACATATCTCTCATTGTAAGGCTACTTTTAGGAGGATGGAATATGACTGTAAACCTGGCGACAAGGAGATTGGAGTGCAACAGCATAAACAATCACATTTTGCATTTGTTAGTCAACAAAGGCATATATAATAAAAGATATGCGAATACTTTTTTCTTTTAATTGGCAAATGTGTTAATTTGTGGTATCATTCAGGAATTTCATTAAAAGTCAAAAAGTTGAAAAACAATAAAATTGCCATTGCTGCTGATCATGCCGGTTTTTACCTTAAGGAGAAGATATTAGCATACCTTATCAGGGAGAAGTATGATGTTAAGGACTTTGGTACATTCTCAGCCGAGAGCGTTGATTATCCAGATGTTGGTCATCCACTGGCAAATGCTGTAGCCGCAGGAGATTTTGAATTTGGTATCACCATCTGCGGTACAGGTAATGGAATAAATATGGTTGTTAATAAACATCCGGGAATACGAGCGGCACTTTGCTGGAATGAAGAGATCTGCAGACTCTCAAGGGCTCATAATGATGCTAATATGCTCACACTGCCAGGTTGGTTTATATCGGAATCTGAAGCATATCTTATAATAAGAACATTCCTTACTACTTCATTTGAAGGAGGAAGGCACTTGAGAAGAATCGAAAAGATATCATTAAAATTATATTAGTATGCTTTCAAATTCCTGCAGGTATGGTATCAGAGCTGTAATTTATCTTGCTTCTCAATCACTGGCTAATGGTAAAACAGGAATAAAAAAGATTAGTGAAGATCTTAAGCTTCCGACTCCATTCCTTGCTAAAATACTTCAGCAACTTGCCAAACAGAAAATTCTGAGTTCTTCAAAGGGACCTCATGGTGGTTTTGCATTGCTTAAGGACCCGAAAAAGATAACCTTACTTGATATAGTCAATGCAATTGATGGTTACGATATATTTACAAATTGTATAATGCACAATGGGTCATGTGAAGGAGTAAAAAAAGATAAGATGCGCTGCTCGTTACATGATGATTATGAGAAATCGAGGAAGGAACTCATTAAACTATTCAGTAACAGGACAATTCATGAGCTGGTAATAAAGTCCAACAGGGAGGAATGGATCAGTATCTGAATGCCTGTTTTTTATATCGCATGACCAAGAACCAGATCAGGATGGCTGCACTTATGCCAGTTAGATCTGCAAGAGCATCAAAAAAGTCACCGGTCCGGGTTACAGTAAGGGTTGATTGCATTATTTCAATGATGATGCCATAAGATAGAGAGGCCAGTCCAATCAGGAGAATCTGCCTGAAGTTTTTCAGAGTATTCCTGTTTTCTATTAAAATAACCAGCATGAGGCTAAAATACATTCCGAAATGAACTATTTTATCGAAATGTGGTATATTAAAAGTCGGAACCCTATCGAAGGTATGAGAGCTGGCCATGCTCAGATACATAATGATCAGCGCAACTAAAATTGAATATAGGTTCTTTCTAATCATATTTTATTATTTGACGCAAATTTAACCTGTTAATTGATAAACTTAACGAACCTTTGTAAAATCCTCGTCTGAACGCATAGATTTTTTCACTTTCAATGAATAAATATATCAACCTTGTTTAAGACGAAGAGTAAATTAATAATAGATGGCAGGGATATACGTACATATACCGTTTTGCAAGAAACTTTGTTTTTACTGTGATTTCTATCATGTTGTTTCCACTAACAATGACTCCAATTCATTGTTCATTGACGCTCTTAAGAAAGAAGCTTCATTAAGGAAGGAATATCTGGCGAATGAACACATATCCACAATATACATTGGAGGAGGAACTCCATCCGTCTTCTCAATACAGGAACTGGGCTCTATATTGGATCATATCTACAAATTGTTTTCGGTAACCGGAGATTGTGAAATTACTGTAGAGCTAAATCCTGATGACGTCGACGCGGAATATCTTAAGGGTCTGAAAAATCTTGAAATCAATAGGATAAGTCTTGGAATACAATCATGGCGCGACGCGGATCTTACAAAGCTGAACCGGCGACACGATGCAGCGCAGGCTGTTTACGCGCTCAAAACGACCCTTAGTCAGGGCTTTAATAATGTGACTATTGATTTGATTTATGGTATCCCGGGCATGAGCTTAACTGATTGGGAATCAAATCTTGATTTTACCCTTTCATTCGATATTAAACACCTGTCAGCCTATCATCTGACCTTCGAAAAAGAAACAGTCTTTGGCAAAATGCTTGAGAAAGGTCTGATCGCTGAAATTGATGAAGATGACAGTGCTGCGCAGTTTAATCTTTTATTGGAGAAGGCGGAAGCTGCAGGATTTATACAATACGAGATTTCAAATTTCGGTAAACCGGGTTATTTCTCAATCCATAATTCAAATTACTGGAAACAGGTTGGCTATATAGGATTGGGTCCGTCAGCACACTCATTTAACGGATATTCACGTCAATGGAATGTCCGTGATTTAAAAAGCTATTTAAAAGCTGTAAATTCCGGGACGCCATTTTTTGAAAGTGAAGAACTTGATACCAGGACACGGTTCAATGAGTATATGATGACATCATTGAGGACCATGTGGGGCATTGATCTTGAGTATGTTGAGAAGATGTTTCAAAAAGAAGGATACGATTATGTTATGAACCTTTCCGGAAAATTCAGAAACTATGGGCTAATGAAACAGGAACAAAAATCCCTGATTCTTACAAACCAGGGAAAGTTGATATCTGACAATATTATTTCAGAATTTATGATGCCGGGAGACTAGCATTATTTCTTAGATAGCATAAAAGTAGTCTTGCCAATGATATTATCATCCAGATAGAGTTCCACACTATAATTGCCTACCACGAAGTCACCTTTATTATCCATAAAAATGCAAACTTCAATATCCTGATTCATATAATCTACCTGGCGTGTTGCAGAATAAATTATTTTGTTACCCTTGTATCCAAACAGATTATCGGGGCTGCTTGTGACTACGAGAGAGTCGGGGCGAAGAACCCGCATATAGACGTCTTTTTGACCTGGTTTAGCAAGAGGATTTTCTCGCAGCGTAAAACAGATTCTCAGTTTGTCGAGATTCCCGATCCGTGTGGTTTCTTTTCTCTTTTTATTAAGAGAAACTGCAACTATATTCTTAGCCTGAACTATCGAAGCTACCTCAACTTTAGAACTGAGTTCTTCCTTAACTTTTGAGAGTTCTGTATTGGTATTTCTGACCTGGGTTATCTGTTGTTTGATCTCAGAATTTTCTGAACTAAGCTGCTTATTCCTTGTATTAAGGGAATCAATCTGAACAATGTAGCTCTTCATTATATCTCTCATTGTAGTGATTTCATTCTTATACTTTTTTATAAGCTGAACATTTGACGCATTAATTGAGAGAAGCTGGACAATTTTATTTTTTTGTTTCTGCAGGCCGGCATTCAGGGTATCGTTATTTGTTTTAAGAGTATCATAAGCTACAGCCATGTGTCTGAGTTCATTTGCGAGGGAATCCTTTTCCTGGGTTAGGACAGTTTCCATTTCGACCATCTTGTTCTTCTTATCATAATACATATAAATAAGGAAGATCAATGCTACTCCAAGTATTATTGATGTTACAATCATACCTGTAGGGCTACTTTTTGGTTTTCCCTGCTGAGAAGGGATGCTACTGTTTAATTCTGCCATTTATCTTATTGTGTTTAAAAGGTTTCGGAACAAATTTACGAATATCCTGATACTTTTTCAAATTATAAACATAAACATAAGACAAATGTTTTTGTTATATTGTTTAAAGGTTCAGCTGATTTATACATCATGATGAAATCAGCTATTTCGGAAACAATTTATTTTCAGACCTATGAAATATGTTGGTGCACACGTCAGTGCTTCAGGAGGAGTTGAAAATGCTCCGGTTAATGCCAGTGAGATTGGAGCAAAAGCGTTTGCTCTTTTTACTAAAAATCAAAGACAATGGGTTTCAAATCCATTGACTAAAGCCAGTATTAAAGCATTTCGCGAGAATTGTGATAAATATGACTATAAGCCGTTCCAGATATTGCCACATGACAGTTATCTTATTAATCTCGGACATCCAGAAACAGAACCTCTTGAAAAATCGAGAGCATCTTTTCTTGATGAAATGCAACGGTGTGAACAACTTGGTCTGGACAGACTTAATTTCCACCCGGGAAGTCACCTCAAGGCAATTACTGAGGAGGAATGCCTTACACGGATAGCAGAGTCTATAAATTTTGTGCTCGGGAAAACTAAAGGAGTTACAGCAGTAATTGAGAATACCGCAGGTCAGGGTACCAACATGGGATATAAATTTGAACATCTCAGATATATGATTGACAAGGTTGATGATAAGTCGAGGGTAGGCGTATGTATAGATACCTGTCATGCATTCACTTCAGGGTATAATATTATAACATCCGATGGTTATTCTGAGACATTCAGCCAGTTTGACAAAATTGTCGGGTTCAAATACCTTAAAGGAATGCATCTCAATGATTCCAAAAAGGAACTGGCATCAAGGGTCGACAGACATGATAATCTGGGTCAAGGGCTACTCGGAGAAGATCTATTCAGAATGCTTATGAATGACAGCAGGTTCGATGATATGCCTTTAATTCTTGAAACACCCGAAGAATCATTATGGGAAGGGGAGATAAAAAAATTATATTCTCTGATCGGTAAAAAGTAAACCTTCCGATCTGTGAAGGCCCCTTATATTCTTAAAGCTTAGGCATTGATGAAGCTTTCAATATCGATAGTCTTCAGTTTTTCATTAGTTGATTTATAACCGATAGCAAATAGCTCACTCGATTTTTCAGGATCAAGAAATTTATAATTTCTTAGCTCCGGGGGAGCAATAAAAAGATCGAATTTTTTTGATTTTTCAACTATTTCCTTTGTCATGCTTAGCATAAAAGTTCTTTCAGCAATATTGATCAACCCGCTGATCTTTTCTATATATCCGACAGGGTTTACAAATGAACCTATTATGAATCTGCACTTGTTTTCAATTGGCCTTATTGGAAGATTATCAAGTACTCCGCCATCGACATAAGATATATTTTTGATCTTTACCGGCTGAAATAACACAGGTACGCTGGCTGAGGCAATCACAGGCTCAAACAAGTCTCCTTCAGAAAAATATACTGCTTTGCCGTTATTCAGGTCAGTTGCCGAAACATACAACGGAATTTTGAGCTCCTCGAATGTTTTGGAACGCAGGCTTGTTTTTAATATTTTCATTATCCCGTTAATCTGGAGCAGGCCTTCCCTTGGCAAAGCAGGCCGCATAAAATCGAGCCGGCTTCCCGTATTCATTAAATGAAGGATCTCCCCCGGGGTGCGACCATCGGCGTACAGAACGCCTATAAGAGCCCCAGCGCTTGTACCCGATATGATATCGGGAAAGATACCGGCGTCATTCAATGCCTGAATTACACCAAGATGTGCAAAGCCCCGGGCACCACCTCCGCTTAAAACCAAACCAATATTATATTTTTTATTAAGCATAAATTAATTTTAAGTGTTTAGCCTGTAAAAAAGTCGATCAGCAATTTAAGATTAAGAAAAGTTACAATACCGCCTATAATCAACAAAAGACCAATCAAAAAACGGCTGTTGGCATATTTGCCCATTACTTTTTTCGATGAAGTTAAATAAACCTGTATTGCAATTGTAAATGGAAGCTGAATGCTTAAAAATACCTGCGAATAAATCAGGCCTTTAAACGTGTCCCCAATAAAAAAGATTAAAAATAAAGCACCGGCAAGAGATATTATAACTCCTATTCTGGAGTGGTTATCCCTGACATCATAGGGTTCATTATACATCCCCGACACTATAGATCCCCCCGCCATTCCGGAGGTTATTGAAGATGCAACTCCGGCAAACAGAAGTGCCACAGCAAATACGACTGAGGCATTTGTGCCCAGCAAAGGTTCAAGCAGGCTTTTTGCCTGTTGCAGTTCGCCGACTTTTTGAGAATGAGTAAAAAATGTGGCAGCTGCCAGTAGTATCATTGCGCTGTTTATAGCCCATCCTACTATCATTGAGAAAAGAGTATCGGCAAATTCAAACCGGAGTTGTTTCTTAATAATTTTTTCATCCTGTAGATTCCATTGACGACTCTGGATTATTTCTGAATGGAGGAACAGGTTATGGGGCATTACTACAGCTCCAAGAACACTCATTATCAATAATATAGAGCCATGTGGGACCGAAGGTTTAACCCAGGATATTCCTGCCTGTAACCAGTTAACCTTTATCAGGAATACCTCATATAAGAATGAAATTCCGATAATAGAGACAAACCCGATTATCCACATTTCTATCTTTTTATATGAATTTGAGAAAAGCATGATCATAACGAAGATCGTTATAAGAATTGCTCCGATCTTAACCGGAATATTAAATAGCATATTTAACGCGATAGCACCCCCCAGAATTTCTGCAAGCGAAGTTGATACTGATGCCATAACAGCGAACGACAATACAGATTTCGATGCCCATGGTTTAAGATAAATAGTTGCTGCCTCCGAGAGACATAGTCCGGTAGCAATTCCCAGGTGGGCCACGTTATGCTGAAGCACGATCAGCATTATAGTTGACAACGATACAACCCAAAGAAGAGTATATCCAAATTCAGACCCTGTTGCTATATTTGCAGCCCAGTTTCCGGGATCAATGAATCCGACCGTTACCAGCAATCCTGGTCCTATATACTTAAAAATATCAAGTCCCCCGAAAGCAGGCTTATGATCTTTTCTTCTGAGATCCCTGATTAAACCAAGTGAATTAAAGAATTTCTTAAAATTCAACATACTGTCTGAATCAACACATTTATTCAAATCTTCAGATCTAAATCTTCAGATAACAAATATAAGCAAAGCTGAGGAAAAATTTCCCGCTGATGGGGCAGAGGATCTCAGAAACTAAAGAAAATCAATAAATTTGCAGATAAATTTTTTTGGATGTTATCAGCATTAATAAATATCAATTATGCAGTTTCTATTAGTAGCCTGTGATGGAACAGATTCCGGAGCACTGGAGCGCAGAATGAAAGTCAGAGAAGAGCATTTCAAAAGAATCATTGCCATGAAAGAAGCTGGAGAATTCCTTTTAGGCGGAGCTATTCTTGATGAAAGTGGCAAAATGACAGGATCTATGATAGTTTATGAATTTCCTGATCTTGAATCACTGAAAAGTAGTTTAATGGACGAACCTTATGTTACCGGAGGAGTCTGGGTAAAAACAGAAATAAAACCTTTCCGGTTAGCTAAATTTGAATAACATCAGATGGATACAGAAAAATTTACACCAGCAACAGATAAAAAGGTTCTTGTTATAATGGCAGGCCTGATGTGGTGCGGGGTGGGAGTTATGCTGGTCAGGTACGCAATTACATGGCTGTCAGTCTGCACCGGAAAGGAACAGATCATGTTTTATTCTGTCGGATTCTTAGCTGCCATGCCGATTCATCATTTTGGTTTCCTGAAAATTGCAGACAAGAATCTGAACAGGATATTACAAATGACAGGGAAACAAAATGTGTTTACATTCATGACATGGAAAAGCTATATAATAGTCGTTATAATGATCTCAATGGGAATTGCCCTCAGACACTCGGCAATACCAAAAAAATACCTTTCCGTTCTTTATAATGGAATAGGGCTGGCGTTATTCCTGTCAGGTATCAGATACCTCAGAGTTTTTATAAATCTATCGCAAAAAAGAAAAGACGCAAAGTCAGATATTTAAAGTATCCTTTGGAAATTGGACTATTAAGTAATGTCGGGTATTTTGGCAGAGACTGGTCATGTGATATCGTGGAGGCAGGTCATGTAATATCGTAGAGACAGGTCTCAGACCTGTCTCTACAATTTACTGACATGAATTCGGTAAAATTGAATTATTTTCCGGCCGCAAATTTCATCACTGCTTTGAATACCTGGAGCCGTACCGGGCTTACATTATAATATTCCCCGGTAGCCAGTAATCCTGTATTCTGACGGTTAATAAGCAGGATGACCGATAAGTCATATTCGGGTACAACAGAAATACTGGTGCCGGTAAAACCTGTGTGGCCAAAAGTGCCCTCGGGACTGTTTTTCATAAACGAATTATCGGGATCCATCATCCATCCCAGACCGTTATTGAATTTATCTTTTGTAAGAAATGTGTTAATAGTTTTTGCAGAGAGAAACTGAATTGAACCAACCTTTCCTTCATGCATGAGCATGTCGACAAGCTTCTGCAGGTCATCAACTGTAGAAAACAGACCAGCAGCTCCCGAGATTCCACCGTTGGCATACCATGCATTACCATCATTCACTTCCCCCCTGAGAGTATATGTTCTCCAGCCGTTCCATTCTTCAGGTTCAATCTCCTTAATCCTGAAGCCCAGAGTTGAGTCATAAACCATCCTTTTTTCATAAGGATTACCATGCGAAGTGGCAGCGATATTTTTAAAATCATCCCTTAGTCGCGGGTTGTATAACGTACTGTTCATATGAAGAGGCATGAATATATTTTGTTCCATAAATTTATCAAGGGGCAATCCTGATACTTTTTCCACCACTTCTCCAAGGATAACAAATCCAAGATCACTGTAACGCCGTTGTGCTCCGACAGGAAACTGAAGCGGCAACTCTCCGATAAGTTTATAACTTTCTTCCTTATTCGATGCCCGGTAATACAGCGGATACCATTCATACATTCCGGCAGTATGAGTAAGGAGATGCCTTATTGTTATACTTTTTTTATCTGGTGAGTTAAATGATTTGATATAAATGCCCACAGGATCATCAATTTTCAGAAGCCCTCTGTCAACCAATAACATTACAGATGTGGTTGTTCCGACTACTTTCGTGAGCGAAGCAATGTCGAAAAGAGTCCCGACAGACATTTCCTCAGGCCGGGCCAGGAGTTTGCGGTTATAATCATACTTACATGCAAACCCATATGAGTGTTTGTAGATTATCTTATCATCTTTTTTAATTTCTATAACCGCACCGGGGATCTTATCGAGGTTGACTTGTGACTGCAGAATACTATCAATAGTGAATATTAAAGATGCTTTCGCATTTTTTTGAGTTATGGTCTGACTAAATAATGGAGAACAGGCAAATAATATTACAAATGATTGTATTAGAATGAATGGCAGGTATTTGAAATTCATTAACCGCAAAGCGCACAAATATATTACGCGAAGTTCACGAAGAGCTTCATTTTTAAAATTCCACTTTGCGTACTTTGCTAAGACTTTTCGTGCTTTGCGGTTAAATAAAGCCATATATTAAAAATTTATCGATTTTTAAAACTATCAGGTCTGTACCCAACCCTGGGACCAACAGTTTTACGAAGAAGAAGTTCAGTAAAACCCTCTTTTACAAAATTCTCCAGTTCCCCTACCAATTTGAACCCGAAATCACGATAGAGCTTTATTGCTCCTTTATTAAATGAAGAAACGCAAATAAATACATTAGGGGAAAATTCATGAATTCTGGCTTCACAAAACCGGAGGAGTCTGTTTCCAAAGCCTCTTCCCCTGAACGATTCAGCAATACAGATTGTCTGAATATATCCTGAAAATGATCCTGAAATCTGAAGAATTACAAAACCGGCTATCTGGTCTTCTGCCTCAAGGATGTAGATCTCCTTGGATTCTCCCGGAAATGCCTGACGACATTGCTCAAAATTCATTTTCAGGGTGATCCATGGATCTGTTTCTGACATCATGAGAGCGCATACCTCAAAATCCTGTGGATCAAGGGTAGGCCTGATTACTATTTCCTGCTGCTGTGTCATTTTTCTTTCTTCCTGATAATAAATAAGAACAGAATGGTAAGCAATGCATTTACAAAAATATTCATAAAACCGAAATCAAAGTTGAATGCTTTTATAAAATATCCGTTAAGCAGCCATGTGATAAAAGCAGACCCTACACATGCGAAGGGGACCCATTTCTCCTTAAATTTAATTTTTGTAAACAGGCCAGTCAGGTATAATCCCAGAATTGGTCCATAAGTATATCCGGCAATTTTAAAAATAGTATTGATAATTGCCCCTTTGCTATTCCAGAACGACATAACAATCAGAAACATAACAATATTAACCCCGATCAGGACCTGGTTTTTCAGCATTTTCCTCTTTTCCGGCGGACGGTTTTCAATATCGATGAAATCGTAGCTGAATGCTGTCGTAAGGGCTGCAATGCAGGAATCGATACTTGCAAATGTTGAAGCGATTACTCCTATAAGAAAGGCAATCGCCCCAATTTTCCCAAAATAATTGAGTGTGAGAAGAGGATACAGATCATCGGTATTCATAAATTTTCCATTCTGAATATCAAGTTTAATTCCATGCCTCTCAGCATACAAGTAGATCAATATTCCCAGTCCAAGGAACATGGTTTGTGCAAAAGCAATAAAGAAGCTGAAAGTCAGCACGTTTTTCTTTGCGTCCCGGGCATTCCTAACTGTAAGGGTTTTTTGCATCATACTCTGGTCAAGTCCGACAAGTGCAACAGTTATAAGCAGGCCGGAAACAAATTGTTTGAAGAAGTTTGACCCTGAATGAAAATCCCAGTCAAAGACTTTTGCATATGGATGGTGAACGATTGTAGTCGCCATTTCTGAAAAGGAGAGACCCAGTGAATTTTTAATGGTTATAATTGAAATGATTATCACGGTAATAAGAAACAGCGATTGCAGTGCATCAGTCCATACAATTGTCTTGATGCCTGATTTGTTGGTATACAGCCATATAAGAATCAGGACAACAATTATTGTTACAAAATATGGTATATGTAAGGCATCAAAGAAAGCATATTGAAGAATTTTAATTGAAAGAAGAAGCCTTAAGGCAGCTCCGAATGACTGCGAAACAAGAAAAAAAAGTGAACCTGTCTTATAAGTGACGTTTCCGAAACGGATATTAAGATAAGTATAGATTGATACCAGCTTAAGCCTGTAATAAATAGGCGTGAGAATAAATGCAATAAAAAGATAACCCACTATTGTTCCCAGGATAAACTGGAAATAGTAAAGGTTATTATTGCCAACATTCCCCGGAATGGATACAAGTGAAACTGCTGAGATCCCCGACCCGATCATTCCGAAAGCAACCAAAAACCATGGCGAGGCTCTGTCTCCGTCAAAAAAGGTAGAATCGTGAGCATGCCTGGAAGCGATCTGCGAGATCACCATAAGGATCGAGAAATATGCCAGGATGATAATAAACAGCAAAAGAGGACTCATTATTCAAGCTTTTGTATAGAGAATCCAAACCTAGCAAAAAAGCCGGATAAATTATGATTCTTTAACATTCCTGTTGAGCTATATAAATTAAATTCTTTTTAAACTTGGTGTAAACTATCTTACTTCATATCTAACTCAACAATAATAACAATATGATTCATCTCAAGTTCATAAATAGATAAATTGATCAAAACATGAAAAAGTTAAAAATCTTAGTGCCTGCACTGTTATTAACAGTCATGCTTATGGGCCAGCAGCCTGGGCTGTCTTTCAAAATGGAAGACCTTACCTCTCCAAAATTTCCAAAAGCAGTGGACCTTGCCTGTGGAGTTTGTATCATCCCGCTCGGTATAATAGAAAAACATGGACCGGCACTTCCATTAGGGACAGATATGTACGAAGCTAGAGAAGTTGCTTTTCATGCTGCCGCAAAGGAATATGCTGTTGTTTTTCCTCCATACTTTGCAGGGCAGATAAACGAAGCACGGCATCAGCCCGGAACTGTGGCATACAGTCATGAACTTATGTGGAAAATGCTGGAAGAGACATGTATGGAACTTTCAAGGAATGGACTGAAAAAGATCATTCTGCTTAATGGCCATGGCGGAAACACAAGTTTTCTTCAGTATTTCTGCCAGGAGCAGCTCGCAAAACAACAGGATTATGTAGTTGTTATGTTTCGGCCGGGCAATGATCCTGTGAATTCTGCTGAGATCAAATCGCTTAAAAAAGCCAAACTGGATGCCCATGCCGGGGAACAAGAGACATCAATGATGTATTATATTAATCCTGCTTTTGTCGATCAGGAGGCACTTAACAGCCAGTCAGGTCTTGACCAGGACAGACTCAGCAAGCTTCCCTTCGCATATACGGGGATATGGTGGTATGCAAAATATCCTAACCATTTTGCCAGTGATTTCAATACCCCGAATAAAAGGCTTGGAGAACTTTTAATTGAAAGTGAATCAGGACAACTGGCCGAACTTATAAAATTTCTGAAGACTGACAATACAATAAAACAGATTCAGGACGAATTCTTCAAGAGGGCAGATAGTCCTTCCCAAAAGTAAAAACGACTTATGACGCACGACAAACGGTGCATGGATAATAATTATTTGGTTTTCCATGCGCTGTTTGTCTTACGCCATTTGGCTTGTGCCATTATCTTTATTAAACCGCGGTTCTGGCAAGCAACAATACAGATTCCTCAACCTTAGTTTGAGAAATTCGTAATTCGGCAGCCTGCAGGATCATCTCGAGAAGTTTTGGATATGATATATTGTTTATCGCAGCCATTTTTGCAAGGTGACCGTCCCAGCACCAACCCGGATTTGGATTTACCTCAAGCAGCCGGGGCAATCCGGAGGCATCGAGTCTGAAATCGAACCTGCAATAATCTCGACATTCAAGGCGGGTGAAGAGTTTTACACAATTCTCGATGAGCTGTTTCTCGACATCTTCCGGCAATTCAGCCGGAATAGATCGCAGCAAACTAAAATATGGAGATTCGGGCTCCCATTTAGCTTCATATCCGCATATTTTAGGTAACCCTTCGGGAAGCTGTGAGTAATCTTCTTCAATAATTGGCAATGTAGTGTATGACTCGGGAGGGTTTCCTATAATACCTATACTCAGCTCTTTACCGGTAAGGAATTCTTCAACCAGAATGGAGCTCTCATAACCGAAATCGTGTCTGATTTTAAGTATAGCATCATTTAGCTCTTCAATTGAATTTGCGACACTCCTCTGAGTAATTCCAAAACTGCTGTCGGCAAAATTGGGTTTGGCTATCACGGGGAAATCAATCTGTAGATCAAACACATTATCTTCTGATGTCACAAAAAATGCTCTCGCTACAGGAACACCGATTTCATTTGCCACACCTCTGATAAGCGATTTATCGTAACAATATGCAAGACTTTGCGGTCCGGATCCGGTATAAGGAATACCCAATATTTCAAGAAGGGCTGGCATATGAAGTTCCTTTCTTGGTTCGTTATTATAGCCCTCATCGCAAAGATTAAAAACATAGTCGATTTTATGTTTATTCTTCAGGAGATCGTTATAGATTGATTTATGGCTGTTCAGATATGTAAACCGGCTGCCCGGCAGAGCCGACAAGGCAAATTTTAACTTGTCGATAGTCACAAAATCATCATCATCAAATATGTTTGAAGGTTTTACGATATCAGGCATTGACGGGTCGCCCATTAAAACAAGAACATTTTTCTCCTCAGGTGATTTTATCCTGACAGGCGTCCATTCTTTAAATACTCTGGCGGTAACAATCATCCGGCGTTCCATCATTCCAAGATCCTGATTCCTGAGAGAATTTGCCCCGAGGGTGTCATGGAAAATAATATTTTTATAACCCGATCTGGAAAATATGTCGGTCAGCATATCGTAGGTGTATAAGCGTTCAGCATAAAACTGATCGACGAGAATCCCCTTTTCCACATGTGTAATTATCTCCCTCGATATAAGCCGTTCATTGTCATTAGCCAGCGATCGTTCGCGGCACACAAAGTATTTTTTATCGATCCATTCCCAGCTTCGTGGCTGATAATGATCTCTCAGATATGAGCCGTCAGCAACATCGATCAAAAATGTTCCATTAGGTTTCATAACCCTGAAAACCTCTTTAAGGATCATTAAATCATCTTCGTTGCTCTCAAAATAACCAAAACTATTGCCAAGGATCATTACAATGTCAAATGTATCAGCTGCAAATGGCAACTTTCTGGCATCCCCTTCCTTAAAGGTAATTTTGTGACCCTCCTGCTGCATTGCTGATTTTGCTTTACGTATCAGGTAATGCGACCTGTCGAGACCGGTTATATTCGTGAATCCCTGTTTTGCGAGTTCAATTGAATGTCTTCCCTGACCGCAAGCCAGGTCGAGAATTGCACTATCCCTGGGGGTATTAAGTATAGAAGTAAATAGCTCCACTTCATTTTTAGTGATCTGTTTATCGTCAACGACATCTGCATCGGTTTTTAGGTACATAGAATTAAAGATACGCCTCCACCAATCAGGTCTGAGGTACATTTCAAGGTTATCAACCGGACCAAGGTTTGTGTATCCGTTTTTCCCATTTTTTTTTATAGGTAGAGGTTTGACAGATTGCTTATTCATCACTTTTATAAATTAAGTTATTTATAAATACATGTTAGCATAAACAACTGCAAACGCAAATGGATTTTCTATAAAAAGCTTTTTATTAACAGGAGAGGAGGGTTATTAACAATTGCAAGGAATGCCGTGCCTTTTTTCAACACACCCAACGCATAATGCCAGTCTCTCCATATTTTCTACCGGCAACTGCCATATGTATCAGAATCAAACTTTTCATTTTTATATTTGTTATGGTATTAATTAAAATGAAAAATGATGGCATTTACATTAGAACCCGGCGAACAAGCCATAGATTTTAAGCTCCCTTCAACTGACGGACGGGAGTACAGCCTTTCGGATTTTGATAAGTTTAAATATCTGGTAATATTTTTTACTTGTAATCATTGTCCGTATGTTTTGGGATCGGATGAAATCACCAGGGCAACAGCAGATAAGTTCAGTAAAAAAAGCGTCGCATTTGTGGGGATCAACTCAAACAGCGAAAACACCTACCCCGAAGACAGTTTTCCCAATATGATTGAAAGGATGAAAAGACAAAAATTTCCATGGATCTATCTTTATGATAAACCACAGAACATTGCAGAATCATATGGTGCCCTGAGGACACCGCATTTTTATATATTTGATGAGGCGAGAAAACTTGTTTATACAGGTCGCGGAGTAGATAGCCCAAGGGATACATCCAAAATGACAGTAAATAATCTTGATGTGGTACTTGAGGAACTTACCTCTGGAAAACCAATTTCAATCCCTATGACAAATCCGATTGGATGCAATATTAAATGGGAAGGCAAAGATGCCCACTGGATGCCGCCTGATGCCTGCGACCTGGTTTAGCACCGGAAATATTACGGAGCAAGTCTTTGAATTTTCCAGGAATCTTTTTTCAGAGAGTATGTCAAACGGTCGTGAAGCCTGAATTCTCCATTCTGCCAGAATTCGAACCACACGGGTTTAAGCCTGAATCCGCCCCAGTGAGGAGGCTTGTGAACCAATCTATCAGAAAAATTGAGCTTATAGGATTCATATAGCTTATCAAGATGAGTTCGGTCAGGGATTACAGAACTTTGGTCACTGGTCCAGGCTGCCAACTGACTTTCTCTTGGCCGGGTACTGAAATAAGACTCGGATTCTTCTTCCGGAACTTTTTCAGTAATGCCCTCGATCCTTACCTGTCTGCCTGATTCCGTCCAGTAAAACAGCAAAGCTGCTCTTGGATTTGAGATTAGCTGGGAACCTTTCCGGCTGTTATAATTAGTGAAAAAGATAAAACCATTTTTATCATAGCCCTTCAGCAGGACAGTCCTGGCTGACACATGCCCATCAGTTGAGGCTGTCGCAAGAGTCACGGATTCGGTGATCTCTATGTCTGTTCGCAGATGTTCATCATACCATGTTTTGAACTGAACAAAAGGATCCGGATTAATAGTTTCTTCTGAAAAAGACTTGACTGACATTTTCATTAAGGACTAAATCTGTTTTTAAAGTAATCAACTATAACACTAACAGAAGTTTAAAGCCATTGTTTCAGGGAATGGGAAATATAAATTTATTCCATATCTTAATCCCAAACAATTTATTGATCAATGATAGCTAAAAAACAAAACTTCGCAAGCACTGCATTACTTATTATTTTGATGCTTTGCGCACAGGTCCCGGCTCCTGCAAAAACCCCATCAGATCTTTCCAAATCTGACCTGATACCCAAACCTGTTACTGTGGTTGCAACCGGAGGTTACTTCTCATTAAAACCTCACGCCTCAATTTATGTACTGGGTGATTCGAAAGAGCTTAAACAAATCGGACTCTACCTGGCAGGCAAACTTAAACCGTCAACCGGTTATGCACTTGAAATTCTGAGTACGCAAAAAACGCCCGGATCGGGAAATATCCTTCTATCCCTAACAGGTAACAATCCCCTTGCTTCACTGGGAGAAGAAGGTTATCAGCTGACAATCACAAAAAAGCTAATATCCCTAACAGCGAATACTCCTGCTGGATTATTCAGGGGAATACAATCAATAAGACAACTTTTCCCGGCTAAAATTGATATGGCATCATTACAGACAGGGCCATGGAAGATTGCTACGGGAACGATTACTGACTATCCTGGTTATTCATATAGAGGTGCGATGCTAGATGTTTCAAGGCATTTTTTCGGTGTTGAGGATGTTGAAAAGGTGATTGAGTATCTGGCATATTATAAAATGAATGCTTTACACCTTCACCTTTCTGATGACCAGGGATGGAGAATAGAGATCAAATCGTGGCCCGAGCTGACAAAACATGGAGGCAGCACGGAAGTTGGAGGAGGTAAAGGAGGCTACTATACGCAGGAACAATATTCTGAAATAGTCAAATTTGCTGCCGGTCGTTATATAACCATAGTCCCCGAAATTGACATGCCGGGTCATACGAATGCCGCACTTGCGTCTTATGCCGAACTTAATTGCAGCGGAAAAGCAACAGAATTGTATACCGGAACTGAAGTTGGATTCAGCACTTTCTGCACAAATCTGGATGTAACATATAAATTTATTAATGATGTTGTTGGAGAACTGGCAGCAATAACCCCCGGCCCATATATTCATATAGGCGGAGATGAATCACATTCTACAAAGAGGGAGGATTATATTCCATTCATAAATAAAGTCCAGGATATCGTCCTCTCACATGGGAAAAAAGTACTTGGATGGGATGATATAGCAATATCCAGCCTTAAACCGAATGTGGTTGCACAGCATTGGGCAAATGTTAAAAATGCAAATATGGCGGTTGCACAGGGTGCAAAAATACTTATGTCTCCTGCTGTAAAGGCATATCTCGATATGCAATATGATAAGACGACAAAGCTTGGATTGCACTGGGCGGCATACATTGAAGTAGACAGTGCCTACATCTGGGATCCTGCTACACTTATTCCGGGCGTTGCGAAAGAAAATGTTTTAGGTGTGGAAGCTGCTCTATGGACAGAGACTATTACCAATCTGCACGATATGCAATATATGGTTTTTCCAAGGCTGCCCGGATTTGCAGAAATAGGATGGACTCCTTCATCCGCAAGGAGCTGGAATGAATACAAGGTACGTCTTGGGAAACAGGGAGAAAGATTTAAAGCCATGGATATAAATTTCTATCCTTCCAAGCTTGTGCCATGGATAGAAGAGAAAAAATGAAATAAAGTCATACTGGTTTTCGTTAGATCAGGAGTATACCTTAATTGATCGATAGAAAAATATCTTAATGAAAAACAAATACAGACTTTCAGGAATTATCTTTATTCTCATCTTTAGTTTATCCTGCAGCAAAAAGGAGAAGCCGGTGTACCCGGGATTAGTTATGACAACCCCCGTGACAGAAATACTATATGCAACTGCAACATCAGGTGGTGAGGTAACTTATGATGGTGGTGGTCCTATATTCACAAGAGGGGTATGCTTTGGAAAAAATTCATCTCCAACAGCAGATAGCAGCATAACTGTTGATGGATCAGGTATGGGACCATTTACGAGTTATCTTACTGGATTAAAACCGGGCACTCTCTATCATCTTAGAGCGTATGCAAAGAATAGTGCAGGCACAGTGTATGGAGATGAAGTGACATTCATAACCCAGATTCCCGAAATAAAGTTTAATACAAGTTTGACTTATGGGTCGGTTACCGATATTGATGGCAGAACATATAAGACTATCCCGGTGGGCGTTCAGGTTTGGATGGCAGAGAACCTCAGAACAACAAAACTGAACGATGGAACTGTATTACCTAAGATTATCGAGGACGCTGATTGGTCAAATCTGCTTACATCTGCATATTGTTGGTTTAATAATAACGATTCCTTATACGGCAACATCTATGGAGCATATTATAACTGGTATGCAATAAGCTCCGGGAAATTATGTCCTGATGGCTGGCATGTTCCTTCTGACGTTGAATGGCAGCAGATGGTTGATTATCTTGGTGGAAACAATGTGGCAGGATCCAAAATCAAAGAAACCGGTAAAAACAACTGGGTTTTGCCCAATGGTGATGCATCTAATAACTCAGGATTAACAGGTCTGCCTGCAGGCATGCGTGGAAGTATCGATGGTTCATTTTCGGGACAGGGCTATTATGGAGGTTGGTGGACAGCCACACAAACTAATTCAAGTCTATTAGGTTCAGCATGGAGCCGCTGGGTACATGGTGACACTACAGTTATAGCACGAAGTGAGATTTTTAAGAAAGACGGTTTTGGAATACGTTGTATTAAAAACTAGAATTATAAGGTTCTATTTTAAATGTAACAGACTGTATTTCAACTGATTTATTTTTTAATTATTAAGTTTAGTTACAATATAGTCACCGAGTTGTTTACCCATGGCGGCACCAGTATCCACGCTGAATTTATAGTGGATCCCTCCATAAACCCTGCTGATTGATGCCTCGGCTGCAGCCTCTGAAAAGGAATTAAAATGACGCTGCATCCCGATATATCTCAGATCACTTGTATCCTGAAATGCAAAATTATTTCCGAAAAGAGAAGTCAGTACGGTAGCTGCCGATGCAGTAATAGTACTATGTCCGCTGGTGTATTCGGGAAATGGAGGTGTCTGAAGAAATGGCATCCAGGTCTGGTCAAAAGTATCGTTAATGATTGTTACAGGCCTGATATAAGAGCTTCTGTATTTTTCATCCCAACATGAAATAAAGGCATCATACAGGGCTATAGAAGTTAAAGCGTATGCCTGAGCAGTTTTAACAACGTCTGACCCCGACTTACGGGCGGCAATTGCACATATGCCCATCCAGTGTCCCCCGGGAGTAATTTTTTTGTTACCGAACATCATATGTCCCGAATGCATAATAACCAGCGGGTTGTCATCCCAGTAGGTTGCAATGTTCATCTGTTCTTCGGTAAGATTTTTGTTTATACCGTATACCTCCTTTACACTTTTAAAAAACACACTGCTGGTATCCTTGCTAAAAAGGGGAGGAGGAGGAGGCTTGAATTGGGAGGAAGAATCCATGATCATCGGTTTCATTGTATTCCAGCACCATTCGACACCGTCGAGGTAATCAGGAGGAGTAGGTCTCCATTTGCCAGGGTCGCTGCTTCCAAGGTATTTTGCTTTCCCCCGTGATTTAAAGTATCCGTCCTTTTTAGCCCGCTCCAGTATAACTCCGGCAACAGAATCTCCGAAAGTGACTGACCGTTGATATACAGACTGATCAAGCTTCGTTTTGTAGCCATTAAACAGTGACTGTTCGTAGTTTTTCAGAGAATCTACTGAAAAAACTTTAACATTACGGACGACATTAAAAAAAGCTTCGCTGGCAGCAAGGATAAAATTATATTCCAACCCGGCTTCAGGATGCGGCATTGGCTTGAAACCATGAAGTTTTGCCGTAAGTGACGAGGTACTCTCTTTACTAAACCTGACAGCTTCGTATGAAGCAAGTGAAGAGTAGACATACAGCCTGCTTGCAACCGGTGGTGAAAAGACATCGTAAATAATCACCTGCGTAAGCTGATCCTGATTCTGATGCAGGATATCAATATCCGATATTTTCCGGACCTGCTTCCTCTGACAACTTAGGGCTGAGAAAACCAGGCAACTTAGAAAGACCACTTTTAAACCTGCATTCTTATAAATAATAAGTCTTTTTGTTGTTTTCATAGCTTCCTTTTTTCTCCTTTATTATTTGTTATGATTACCGATTTAATATTTTCATCAGTAATTAAGAACCGTCCGGATTGCGAAAGAAATGAGCTTCCCCAGTAAAATTCAATCTTACGGCTGATGCCGTTTTTGTAAGTCAGATCCGCACTTACGTCTCCCGGCAGTAAACTTTCAAATGAAACACTTCTGTTTAGTTTAAATATTTTCAGAGGGCCTCTGTTTTGCCCGGCGGCTAACAGATAATTGCCCTTGTTTCCTTTCAGGCCTGCCAGGGCTTTCCCATTTCCAGGGATATATATACCACTTTCAAGAATTGAAAGGGGTCTGAAATTTCCATGACCATCGCCTTTCAGCATCAGACCATTGAGAGCATCATAACGGCCAACTGAAACTTCCGTTCCCCAGTCATTCCCATTAATTATTACATCCAGGTTGCCGTCTCCATCAAAATCCCCTACATTCATTCCATTGATCACTGAGAACTGAGCTTCAGCCGGAAGCGGAATCAGTGTAAATTTATTATTGCCATCATTTCTGCAATATACAGATGTGAATCTGTTAGCTTTCAGAACGAGCGCATCCTTAAATTTCTCCTTTGAAAACAGCTGATCAATGGTTGCCACTGCGTATGACTTATAATTCTGGAATTTCGATCGCAACCCTATCATTTGTTTTACTGCATCATCCCTGGTTTGGGCGGGAAATTCTTTTTTAACAGTATCCTGCTGACTCGCCGGAAGCCAGATAGAGGGGAAAGCATCATAGCTTCCGTTATTGTCAAAATCACTGGCATAGATTGCAACGGGATACTTCTCACTTGTTTGATAGAAGGAGTTAAGCCCCAGGTTGCCAATAATATAATCAATGTCGCCATCATTATCGAAATCCCCGGCAGAAATGGAATTCCACCATCCGTTTTGTTTAGCGAGTCCCGTTTCCGATGTGATGTTTTTGAAAACACCTTTTTCGTTCTTTAACATTGTTACAGGCATCCATTCCCCTGCAAGAATAAGGTCCGGCCATCCGTCATTATCAAAATCAGTGAATAAAGCATCACATACTAATCCGGCATTAATCAGGTCGCCTGCAACATCTTTAGTGATATCTGTGAATTTTATGTGACCTGGTTTTGAGTCATTTCTGTATATGAAGCTTGACACCGGCTTAGGATAATTCCAAGGATCTACTCTACCGGCAACAAAAAGATCGAGGTCACCATCTTTATCTATATCTGCTGCCCGCACACAGAACTTGCTGGTATGGTTTACTGGAATGGCACCGGGGCTTTCTGAAAAATTTCCTTTACCGTCATTAATATATATATGGTCCTGGTAAGCCGGACTATTACTTTCATTTTCATAGCCCCCTGATGCTATGTATAAATCCAGGTGTCCGTCACCATCTGCATCAAACAATAATATTCCAGTATCATCCCATGATTTTATTGATATTTCTTTGTCTGAAAGAAGTGATTTCTGCAGAAACTTCCCATTAGTCTGCTGTAGAAATATCTGCGCGCTGTTATTAGCGGAACCACCGCATATGATATCATCCAGACCGTTCCCATCGATATCTCCGACAGCAAGGGCAGGACCATATTCGGATAGTTTATGAGGTAAAAGCTTTTGAATGTTGAAATCGACAAAGTCAGTTTCTTTTTGAGTATAATGAATGTTTAGAGAACCCGTAACTTCTGTGAAGAGCGCATCTTTCACTTTTAAATCCCTGACAATTGAATAATCAGAATCGGCATTGGCAATATCTATAGTAATAAGCTGATCTGCAGGAATATTTCTTAATACCTGTTTCCGGCAATTCTGCCACGTTACAACTACTGAATCAATATTTACGATTTCGCCCAGTCCGAAATGGGCAATGTCCTGAACAGTTGAGATATAACCACGAAACGGGCTATTTTCCCAAACCTGTTCCTTCCCATGATCATAATAAATATTTATAATCGCACCTATTCCCTGCCTGTTATGAGGAGGACCACTTAAACGAATCTGCAGGAAATGGGTATTCTCCCTGCCATGCTCCCTTGAAGTATTCCTGTATATGGAAGCCTCATCATTAATATTATTTATAACAAGATCAAGATCTCCGTCATTATCGAGGTCCGCATATGCTGCACCGTTTGAAAAAGAGGATACCCCCAGGCCCCATTTATTAGTAACATCTTTAAAGGTAAGGTCCTTGTTGTTCCTGAAAGCATAATTATGAAGCTTAACTTCCGGAACCTGGGTGAGGATCTGTTCTTTTGTTGCAACCAGGAAAGCCTTGGTCCTGAACATCGCAAAATCATGATCTGTAATGTCTTTAGGAAATCCATTACAGATTATTAAATCCCTGAAACCATCATTGTCAAAATCTGTCAGTAAAGGCGTCCAGCTCCAGTCAGTTGCCGTTATTCCGGCATAGTATCCTATTTCGCTGAATACCGGAAGTCCTATGGAATCATTCTGTCCCACTGCAGGACCCCTGTTTAGCTGCAACGTATTTCTGACATACTGGTAACTGTAATTATATCGTTCAGTATTCTGATAGGTTTGATAATTATCGGGACTTAACATCATTTTCCTGCGGTAGTTATCTTCCGGATTCATGTCGAGTGAAACCAGATCTTCAAGACCATCATTGTTTATATCGCCGATGTCGTTACCCATTGAGTTTGCTGATGTATGTTTGAAATATTTAGCAAGAGACTCGGTGAATGTTCCGTTTCTGTTATTGATCCAGAGCAAATCGCTGGTAAGAAAATCGTTTCCAATGAAAATATCTTTCCAACCGTCATTATTTATATCAGTAATAATGGCAGAATGGCCGTATCCTTCCGTCTGTATCCCGGCTTCCTTTGAAACATCTGTGAAAACCGGATGCTTCAGCGAATCACTCCAGTCATTCCTGAACAGTTTTCCGGTACTCGGATTCTCTCCATTCTTTAAAACAGGGTGAAAAAGATAAGGAGAAACCTTCTTACTGATCTCGTTGACAACGAGATAAACGTCGAGATCTCCATCATTGTCATAATCAAAAAAATAAGCCTGGGTGGTGTGGGAATTATCATCAAGTCCATATTCTGCAGCCTCTTCCTTAAATACCGGGATGTTATTTTCATTTAATCCCTGGTTAATATACAGCAGATTTTTCCTATCCTCTGGATTTTTCTTCAATGTTGATGAAACATAAATATCGGGCCATCCGTCATTATTTATATCAATCACAGCTACGCCCCGGCACCATTTGCCTTTTCCTTCAACACCTGCCTCCTCAGTTATATCCTTAAAGGTAAAATTTCCTTCATTGAGGTAGAGTTTACAGGGTACGAGGTTACCCGTAAAGAAAATGTCGGGCTTTCCATCGTTATTAAAGTCTCCGATACCTACCCCTCCGCCATTATATACATTTTCAATATCGAGCTGATTTACAGAGTCATTCTCGATTATCTGGTTATTGAAATGAATTTTAGAGTGGGAAGAACTGATAAGCTGAAACAGGGTGTCTGATTTTTTACATGACGATGCAATCATTGTCAAAAACAGTAATAAACAGTTTCCCGCCTTTCTTGAAAACTCAGTATAACACATAAGCAGTTGTAAAAGGTAAAATCAGGATATTAAGAGACGTATATCTTTATCCTTAAACATCCGGGAGGCAGAAAGGTTTCAGAGCCTAAACAAAAATATTTGCTTATTGTTATATTTCAAAACAACTCAGCTATGAGACTTAAAAATCACGCTGCTCCGGAATATGTCCAAACAACCAATTGGGGAATATCCCTGGCAACTCAGACGAGAGGAATCACACGATCCTTAATCGCTGCTTCATTCATAAAACCTGATATCGGAATTGCTGTAGGTGATGCCGGGACAATCTTAGTTACATTAGATTAATTAAGCTAACTTGCGTAGTACAAATTAAATTATAGAAAATGAAAAAAATAATTTTAATTTTCCTGAGCACAGTATTGATAATTGGTCTTGCATCTACAGGAAGTTGTAAAAAAGACAATAAGATAAAAGGCTGCATGGATAAAGACAGTCAAAACTATGATCCTACAGCACAGGAAGACAACGGGAGTTGCTTATATGAGGGTCAGGTTGTTTTCTGGTACAGCCAGACAGCATCTGCAGGATTGATTGCAGACGGAGCAACCGCACTGACATTTTATCTCAATTCACAGGTTATAGGCTCTTCCGCCGCAAGCGTCTACTGGACAACGGCACCTGATTGCGGACAAAATGGGTCAATAACCGTTACGGAAGACTTGGGAAAGGTAAAGACACATGCATATTCGCTTAGTGTAAAAGACCAGACGGGACACGAGTACTGGACAGGAACAGTTAATGTTGATGCCAATACCTGTACCTTGTATCAGCTGACGTGGAGCGCAAGGAAAAAGAAATAGGATATTTACCTCTGTTCCCCTTTAAAGATATTATCAGGGAGTTTGTCGATTGAACATATTCTTATATTCCTGTAAAAAACTTCAGATCCTTCAGATTGTATCTGAATCTTTCCTTTTGTCAGGGGAGTTTCATTACCGGCATCAAACTGGCGTGAATTATGAAGGACCATATTAACAACTCCGTTAACTATGTGAACACTTGTGGCTCCAAAACAGTATAAATCAAGCGTATTCCATTCACCTGCAGGCTTTTCCGCATCGGGAAATTTAATGCAATGCCTGCCGGATGAACTGATTGTACTAAAAGTCATTAAGTCTCCTTTCTCATTGTATATATATGAATTATTCTGATCCTTTTGGGCGCTGATATCGAATATAGCACCAGCGCAGCCCCAGTAATCGCCGCAATCTCCTTCCTCAATCTGAAACTCATGAGACCTCATCCAGTTTCCTCCATCTGCCCCATGTGGGCCAACTGCATGGTACATTAATCCACTGTCTTTTTTAGCATTTTTCCGGGGAGCCCATTTTAATTGTCCCCATTTAAATTGCAGTTGAAGATGGTAATTTTCATATGTACGGACTGTGGAAATTCCTCCAAAATTTTCACCCGAGATCCTGATGACATTTTCATCACCCATTCTCACTACTGTAAACACTTTTGACGGATCGATATTGAGTCCTATCGGAATTATACCATTCTTATTCGTTATTGAATCATATTTTGGACCCAGATATGTATCCCATCCGGAAAGGTTTTTTCCATTAAAGAGAGGTTTCCACTTTGGTTCTTTTGAGGCACAAATAAAAATAATAAGCAAAAACGGGAGACCCTTTATTAAATTCTTAGGTGACATATCAATTACGTTTAAGTTACAATCCTGAAATCAGAATAATTAACTGCCGGAACAGTCTCAATGTTTACTGACTCCACAGTACCAAAAGCAGGCCCCTTTTTACACCATTCAACAAATATGTCTAACTGAACTGGTGAACCCTCAGCCTCAATATATACACTACCATCGGATAAATTCTTTATATACCCTTTAATATCCCGATTTCTGGCCTCATTTGCGGCGCTCCATCTGAATCCAACACCTTGTACATGCCCGGTGACAAGGATCTTGTAAAGCTTTTTCTCATCCATATGAAAAACAAAAATACGATTCTTAACAAAAACTTATTAACATAGTTTTGAACAATTTCACTAAAATTGAGTTTACTTTTCAAAAAGTGGATAATTGATGACCCAATTGCTAATCAGAATAGATCTGCAATTTACTATGCTTCGAATAAGGCTATTCAATGTAAAACAGTAAATACTGCAACTTATTTTAATAGTTATGTAAAGAAATGGGATTCATAAGTCAATACCTTTCCACTGTGGAGTTTTTAACTTTAAAACAGGCAACTATGGAATCTACAACATCAAAATATAATCACAATTTAAGTGATGATCAAAGAGATAGAATTGAATTTTACAAAGATCTTTCATTCTTAAAAGGAATTGAGACCAATCCTCTTTTTAAAAAGCATACTCCGGAAATTTCAGGGAGCTTCTCAGATTATATTGATCAATTGAATCTGTCATCAGATGGCGGATTACTTGTTCTTTCAACTTCCAATCATTATTATTATGAGCCGGAAGAGCTGAGTGAGGTTAAAACTCTTGTGAATATGAAACCCCTTAATCAGATTAATGGCATCAAAGATTTTTTGATTAATATCTTTTCAATTATGCCTCAGAAGAGCTACTTTGTAGGTTGCTTTACCGATAGCAAAAATCAAAATTGGTTTTTTGCCGATTCTGAAATGGTAGTCGATAAGTCTGATGAAAAGTTCGACCTTGTGGAAAATGGTATTGCATCCAGGAATCCGTTTTTAAATATGGTTTATAATCTGCTTGATATCAAAACTAACAGATTCCTTACGAAAAAATCTGTTAATCTTCAGTTTGAATTATCAGGATGGAAGGTCTTAAATATGACAGATATTAAAGGCTTCACATATTTTTGTGCACAAAAAACACTTATATATTAGAAGTCAGAATTCAGGATAAGAAAGTGCCCCACATTTTAGAAGGGGTACATTATACTTAATGAGATGTTCTGTATAAAGCAAATGAGGACGATCATAATTGTAAGTACTGGCATAATAACAGGATTGATTTGATTATGGATATTTAAAAGTAAAGTTGAACATCTTACCATAGAAAAGAGTACTACACAAGAAATCTGAAAGATTATATAATTAACGCATTCAACGTATCACATAGGAGTATATTGGACAAATTGAATTTTAAATTACCCTCATCCCAACCTTCTCTCCTTCGCCTTTGTGTAGCCGCTTCGGCGAAGCACGGCTTGGGGAATAATGAAATGGGGTAAAATGTAAAATAGGTTTTGATGCTTTTTTCTTTTGTTCGAAAGCAATAAATAACTGGATTATAAAGTTCTCCATTATAAAGATACTGAATCGTTAACACCCTTCTATTTAATAATCCTGTTTGTGAGAGCATTAATCCATAAAGTCAGTTTTATTCCATTGCTTTTTGCGTTAGTATTTCTGTTCCGCTGTGAAGGGGACCATAGCTCTCCTGACACGGAATTTATAAATCCGCTTGCAAATCCGCAGGACGGACCACCAGCAGGAAACCCCGCCGGTAAATCACCGGTTCCACCAGAGGCTGGCCCTGAAGATGTTACAAGTCCCGATCATATTATTGGCAATGGGACAGCTGAAAGTTGTACTGCAGAGGCTTTTACCAGTGCTGTCGCGCAGGGAGGTAAAATTGTATTTAATTGCGGACCAGATCCGGTTAAAATAACTCTGACCAGGCCTGCAAAAGTATTTAATGATGCAAATCCTGACATCATAATTGACGGCAAAGGATTAATTACTCTGAGCGGAGGAGGGAAAACGCGAATCCTTTACATGAATACCTGTGATCAGAACCAGCATTGGACCACCTCTCACTGCCAGGATCAGGATCATCCGAGGTTAACAGTTCAGAATATCACTTTTGCTGATGGAAATTCCAGGAATGAAAGTGAATATGACGGAGGCGGTGCAATCTGGGTCAGAGGAGGCCGGTTCAAAGTTGTTAATTGCAGGTTTTTTAATAATACCTGTGACAGCCTGGGCCCAGATGTCGGAGGTGCGGCAATCAGGGTTTTCAGTCAGTATGGTAACCAGCCCGTTTATATCGTAAACAGTACATTTGGCGGTGCCCAGGGCTTCGGAAATTTTGGATCTAACGGAGGAGCGATAAGCAGTATAGGTGTTTCATGGACTATTATCAATAGCCTGTTTTCCTATAACCGGGCTATCGGAAACGGAGGAAACCCATCACAATCCGGTACAAGCGGCGGCGGGAGTGGTGGCGCTATTTATAATGATGGAAATACTATGACTCTGACAATTCTGGGGTCGCTTATAGAAAAGAACAAGGTAAATGCGTACGGTTCGGCAGTCTTTTTTGTATCGAATGATCATTCAGGAAATATCCGGATTGATAATTCCGTTATCAGGTACAATTCGGGAGGCTCATGGTATCCCGTATATCCGGCTATTTCAATGCACAGTGACACGAAAATAGTGGTTACAAATTCCACAATCGAATAATCTATATCTCCAAAATATTCCACAATATTCAGGTCTGTTAACTCCCCTTGGTAAATCCTGATTTTGTTAGACACAATAAATAAGACATATACAATTTCAGAACATAGAAACTGAACATTTTTTTTCCTGATATGTTTTCCTACTGATGTGAAGTATTAATTAAATTATTAAATCATGAAAAAAATTGCGATAATAGTTGTAGGTGCTTTAGGATTTGTGTTTCCTTCAATTGCACAGGTATCCCACGATTTTGATCCAACTGACCGGGAACCCGTTGTAACAGCTAAACTGAAAAAGGAACAGGTCCCTGAGCAGGTTTTAAAAGCCGTGAATACCCAGTTTGATAAAAACAATCCACTTACTTGGTCTAAATTTCCATATAAATTAAAGGAGTATGGATGGGTATATGATGTCAATTCTCCCGGTAATAATCTCGATAGCTACCTTGTAACAATGAAAACCACGGATGGTAAAGATTTTCAGGCAGTTTATACTGCGGATGGCAGCCTTGTTGAATCAAGAGAGATGTCGGTTAATGTTATTATTCCTAAGGAAGTTATGAAGGAACTGCAAAACAGTGCCTACAAAGATTGGAATATTGTGGGCAACAAAGAGATCATAAAATATTACCGTGACCGTAATAACATTAATGTAGAGCAGCATTTTAGAATTACAGTGGAAAAAGCAAACGTAAAAAAAAGCATATCATTTGATTGGAATGGTTCAAATTAATAAATTATGTTTTGTATTGAAAATCAGTTAGTTAATATTTATTGACTAATTGATTTTCCTCTTTTAACCCTCTTCTTCATTCATAGTATTTTTCCTTCCTATAATTTTCCCTAAATTTTTAGTCTATATTTATCAGATTATTTAACACATGCGGGTAAACCCTTTATAACCTGATAATGTTGTTACTTTTATAAATGTGCAGACGCGTAAAATTTTTGTTTTAAACTAAATGGCAGCAACTATCTATAGTGTGATTACAGGAACGGGATGCTATATCCCTACAGAACGTATCAGGAATGATGACTTTCTGAAAAATGAATTTTATGACAAGGATGGAACCAGGCTCGACAAGACAAATCAGGAAATTATTGATAAGTTTTTTGAAATCACGACTATTGCTGAAAGAAGGTATGTAACTGATAATCTGCTTACATCAGATATAGCTGCTTATGCTGCAATTGAAGCGATCAAATCTGCTAACATTGATAAGGAAGATTTAGACTATATAATTGTGGCTCATAATTTTGGAGACACAAGATATGATAATAACCGGATGGATGCAGTTCCAAGCCTGGCTGCCCGTGTAAAGTTCAAATTGGGAATAGAGAATCCCAACACCGTAACATACGATATACTTTTTGGTTGTCCGGGCTGGCTGCAGGCAGTAATTCAGGCCGATTATCTTATAAAATCAGGAGATGCAAGAAAAGTCATGGTAATCGGAACAGAAATACTATCAAGGGTATCAGATCCGCATGACAGAGACAGCATGCTTTATTCAGATGGTGCCGGAGCTACTATATTTGAAGCAAGAGAAAATGATTTCCCTGTCGGTATAATTGCTCATAAGACACAGTCAGATACGCTTTTATATTCCAAAATGTTATTTATGGACAAATCATATAAACCAGAGCATGCTAAGGAGGGTGATTTATTCTTAAAGATGAATGGTCGGAAACTTTACCAGTATGCTATTGAAAAAGTCCCGCTGTTGATAAAGGAATGCCTTGATAAGAGTAATACGCCACTCAGTAATGTAAAGAAGGCACTCATCCATCAGGCTAACGGAAAAATGGACGACGCTATTCTGAAAAGACTTTTTAAATTATATAATATAAAGGATGTGCCGGAAACCCTAATGCCTATGACCATTGGATGGCTGGGAAACTCCTCTGTTGCAACAATCCCGACGCTGCTGGATCTAATTCTGAAAGGCTTGTTTAAACCCCATGAGATAAAACAGGGGGATACGATAATTTTTTCCTCTGTTGGCGCAGGCATGAATATCAATGCATTGATATACAGGATGTAGCTGCATGATCACCCCCGGGCTGCAAAGTTAGAGAGGTTGTTTGGTTGAGCCTCCTGATATGGGCTATGAATATTCCCGCAAAGTTTATAAGGCGATGATTAGTAAACATCCGCCCATGATTTTTAAGTGTGCTGAAGTGCAGATGTAATATGGCCTGTTAATTTTGACCGGGGAAATAAGATGTTAGTGGCAATCAGAAGTGGGGGGCATAATGCGAGAGGTTTGGGATGAAAAGGAATTTATCCTTAAGCTGAACCAACATCGGACAGTGTAAATAATTTATCAATATTTATAATATGAATTCAGGAGAACTAAGGAAATTGCAAGCTCCCTTAAAAGACAAATACCGGAGCCTTCCTTCAAGTGCTTTGGTTACTCTGAAAGCTTCAGGCACGATAGGGGAGGGAATCTCATGCAAAGTAGAAACAGGCAGGGCTTTAGTTGAGGCAGGATTGCATCCCGCGAGTGGTGGAACGGGCATTTTAGCTTGTTCAGGGGATATGCTTCTCGAAGCTCTTATCGCTTGTGCAGGAGTGACTTTAAGCGCTGTTGCAGCAAGCAAAGGATTGATTATCAGAAGCGGAATAGTTAAGGCAGAGGGAGATATTGATTTCAGGGGCACGTTGGGGATATCAAAGGAGGTACCTGTCGGATTTAAAGAAATAAGGCTTCAGTTTACTATTGACTCGGATGCTTCAGTCGAAGACCTCGCAACATTATTGAAACTAACCGAGAGGTATTGTGTTGTATATCAAACAATTAAAGCCGGAACAATAACTAAAGCCTTTATGAACCCGTATTGATCACATAGATAGTTTCGTGTCAATTCTATATTTGTCCTAATCTATATCGTCTACAATTTAGCTCTCTTATATTGCAATGGCCATTCAATATCAACACCCAGATTATGTGCCGCATGTAAAGCAAAATAAGCATCACGGAGAGAAGCCCTGGCTATAAGGATCATATCCGCAAGTCCTTTTGTAATAATATCATCTGCCTGTTGGGCATCTGTTATCAATCCAACAGCTCCGGTTAATAGGCCTGTCTCTTTCTTAATCTTTTCTGCAAATGTCACCTGGTAACCTGGGGCAAGGGGTATTTTTATATTTGGAAGTGATCCTCCTGATGAGCAGTCTATGAGATCGACCCCATTCGACTTAAGTAACGATGACAGCCGGACGGCTTCGCTGGCATTCCAGCCATTCTCGGCCCAGTCGGTTGCGGATATACGTACAAACAGCGGGTAATTTCCGGGCCATACCGAATGTACTGAAGTTACAATCTCCAGCAACAGTCTTATCCTGTTTTCAAAACTACCTCCATAACTATCTGAACGATGATTACTTAATGGTGAAAGGAACTGATGAATAAGGTAACCATGTGCCGCATGAATTTCTATTACTTTATATCCGGCTTTTAGTGCACGGAATGCAGCATCTTTAAAATCGGAGATCACTTTATTTATACCTGTAGTATTGAGTTCATCCGGGGAATCATCTTCTGTATAAAAAGGGACAGGCGATGGAGCTACTGTAGACCATCCTCCATTCTTTACACTGATCTGCCGTCCTCCCTTCCACGGCACATCACAGCTTGCTTTTCTTCCTGCATGTGCCAGTTGAATACCTGCAACAGCTCCCTGATCATGGATAAATGATGCTATCTTCTGTAGTCTTTCGATATGTTCATCCCTATAAATACCCAAATCTCCCGGGGATATTCTACCTTCCTTTGAAACTGCTGTGGCTTCCTGGATTATTAATGCAGCGCCGCCTACAGCACGACTTCCTAAATGCACAAGATGCCAGTCAGTTGCAAAACCATCTTCCGAAGAATACTGGCACATAGGAGATATTGCTATTCGGTTTCTGAATGTGATATCCTTGATTCTGAGAGAAGAGAAGAGATTTGACATAATATAATTTTCAGGTTAAAGTAAAGTCAAAGGTGCTGAATTTTGGTGCAAAACAGCATGACAGTACAAAGATAAATAAAATGACTTCTTGATTAATTCCACGGGATGTGCAAAATCTTTATTAATCTTGTATCTTACGGTATTACCCGAATAATGTAAACTCAATTTAGGTTAATTATGAAGGCAATTATTATTGGTGCTACAGGTTTAGTAGGAGGTTTTATTTTGAAAGAAGTTCTTAACGACAACTATTTTTCAGAAGTCAGAATTTTTGTCAGAAGACCAACCGGAATAATAAATTCAAAACTTAAGGAGATAGTAAGTCCTATGATAGATTTTACTTTTTTAAGTTCCGAAATTCAGGGTGATGTACTTTTTAACGCTCTTGGGACTACAATAAAACAAGCCCGAAGCCAGACAGAACAGCAACGGATTGACCGCGATATGCCAATTGCTTTTGCACAGTTTGCTTCAGGAAATGGTGCTAATATGATGCTAAATGTCTCGAGTGTTGGTGCAAGTATGAAAGGCGGATTTTACCTGAAGACAAAAGCTGAAATGGAAAATGGAACTGAAAAGTTTTTTCCGCAAGCGATATATCATTTCAGGCCCTCCTTTCTTACAGGTAAAAGGCAGGAGTTCAGATTAGCTGAAAAGGTTGCTTCCGTAGCGATGAAAGTAATCGATCCGGTTCTGACAGGATCCTCAAAAAAATACAGAAGTATGCCTGCCGACAAGCTGGCGAAGGCAATGGTAAACCTAAGTAAAAATCCGAAAAGTAAGCCAAAAGTATTATACTACCCTGAAATCATTCTGTATATCTGATCATGTTTGCAGAATCAAAAAAATGCTTAACCAAAGTAACAATATATTCCTGTTTCCATTTCTTTATTATTAAGCGATTGCTATTGAAATCGGAGACCTATTTAGGGCCCCTGTTATCCAGGAAGAATGAATAAAACAGCAAGTGTGCTGTTTCCTGCATAACGGGCGAAGATTTTGCTTTCTTAAAACTATGTTTACCGGCCAGCTCAGACCATGAAGGAGGTAAACAGCTTATACGGGTTACCATGCCATCATCCGGTCCGGAAGTGCAGTATTTGGTGTCGACACCTGCTGTGGCAAGTCTTATAAAACACATTGGGCATGGTTCGGCAGAACTGAAGACAGTTAATCCGGGTTTGTAAATATAAATATTCATATATTTTGCTGAGGCAGGAGAATCTTCAAAATCAGTCAGTAATGACATCTCAGCGTGTAAGTCAGATCTGTGCTTCTGAATTTGCAAGTTATGATCTTTTGCAATGATTGTGCCGCTCGAATCTATCAGTATAGCACCAATTCCGTAACCCCCCTCTTTTATCCCGTAAAGGGCTTGCAGATTACTTTCTTTTGCATAGTAGTCATCGGCAAAAGCTTTCTTTGGAATATATTTAATCAGGTAGTCTTCAATCTTTTCCAGTATTACATTCAGCGAGTCTTCTTTCACAATACCAAAAGGCATCTGAATAAGTTTTGTTATATACTCTTCTCTTGATCGAGTAATGAAATAATTATTTGGAATGGAATCCTGAAAGGTAATCAGCTTCTGTGAGAAGGATGAAATACAGGAAAGTACGATTATTGTTGAGAAGAGAGCTTTTCTCATGGCATAAATTTTTTTGTTAATTTATTAAACCGTAAGAAGTGTATATTGTTCAGTTACTGCTACTCAATAAATTGAATTCACTGTATTTATTTCAGGCTGCAAGCCCGTTCGATGTTGAATTGAAGTTTGAACCAATTTCATACCCTTTTGTTTGTTGTTTAACAAAGGCATAACGTAACCTCAATGATTGTACAGCATGGCAAGCCTCATCTCAGGATTCGAATATGATATTTTCATAAGTTACCGGCAAAACGATAATCGGTCAGGCTGGGTAACCGGGTTTGCTGAGGCATTAAAGATGGAGTTGGCTGCAACAATTAAAGAACCTGTATCCGTTTATTTTGATCTCAATCAGCAGGACGGACTTCTTGAAAATCATAATGTTGACAAAAGCCTGGAGAGAAAGTTGAAATGTCTTATATTCATTCCGGTTGTTTCCCATACCTATTGTGATCCCGACTGTTTTGCCTGGAAAAACGAGTTTCTTTCTTTTATCAAGTCAGCAAATGAAGATAGTTTTGGTAGAGATGTTCAGCTTTCAAACGGGAATGTCGCGAGCAGAATATTACCTGTTAAGATTCATAATCTCGACGAAGAGGACACAAAACTGCTTGAAAATGAGCTTGGAGGGGTAATTCGTTCGATAGAATTTATCTACCGGGAGGCTGGTGTTAATCGTCCGCTGGGTCCTGCCGATAGTGTTAAAGAAAACATGAACAAAACGCAGTTTAACAACCAGGTAAACAAGCTTGCAAACGCAATAAAGGATATAACAGAAGGGTTAAAAAAATCCGACAACAAGGATAAAACTGACCACAATATAATTAACTCGGTGGGATCCCCTCCGGATTCCATGAGATCAGGAAATCGGAGGATGAAAAAAATACTCTGGCCAATACTTGTTTTTGTTTTAATAGCTGCCGGATTTTTTCTTTTACACCGGCAGAATAAAGTTGCCTCAGATACAGTCGACAAATCGATAGCTGTTCTTCCACTCGAGAACATGAGCAGCGATCCGGCACAGGAATATTTCAGTGAGGGTATGATGCAGGAAATCCTGAACCATCTTTTTAAAATTGGTGGTCTCAGAATCCCCTCAGGTACATCAAGTATGAGATTCAAAGGTTCGAAGCTTCCCGTAAGCGAGATCGCCCGCGAACTGGGTGTTGCTTTTGTGCTTGAAGGGAACGTAAGCGTTTCCGGCAATAATGTCAGAGTAATAGTAAGGCTTATCAATGGCAGGAATGAACAACTCTTATGGTCGGAAGATTATAAACGAACGATGACTGCTATCGATTTGCTTGATATACAGAGTGATGTAGCTCAAAAAGTTGCCGATAACCTAAAGGTGGTACTTAATCCTGAAGTAAAGAAAAGAATTACGGCCAGGCCGACAGAGAATACAGAAGCCTATCTTTTATTTTTGCAGGCTCTTGTGGGACAAGGACAGATCGAAAATGCAGAGCTATTGCTTGAAAAGGCAATTAAACTTGATCCGGGTTTTGCAGATGCATACGCTACTTTGGCTTTCTTTGCCCTGATCCAGGGGAATGATCTTTATGGGAAATTAAACCGGATACAGGTTCTCGAAAAAACGGAACCTCTACTGCAAAAAGCACTTCAGCTTGATGAAAATTCTGTTATGGCTCATACTTACATGGCATCGGTCGATCTCTGGTACAACTGGGATTTTGAATCCGTAGGGAGAGAATACCAGATTGTAAATCGGCTAAATCCTTCATCATCGGAGGTATATCTTGAATTTGTTCAGTACTTATTAATTATCGGGAAATTTCAGGAAGCGCTTAATATCAGCGAACTGTCTTTAAATGAGCATGATTTAACAGGGAATAAGTACGTTACCCGGGCATTGGCTTACTGCTACAGCGGGCAAAAGGAAAAAGCCCTTGAAGAAGTTGATACATACATGAAAACATTTCAGAATGACAACTTTCTGATTTATAACTCTATGAGAATTTATGTAAGCTTTGGACAGTATGAAAAAGCAATAGGGCTATATGAAAAAAATCTTGGGAATAGACCAGTTAAAGACTTAAGTGCCAGTTTTATAGGATATCTTGGAATAGCTTTCTTCAAAACAGGGAATAAAAGGCAATCGGCTGAGTTTATAAATGAACTCACCTCCAGAGCCCTGAAAACGGACATCGGAAGCGCTTATTACTTCGCCGCCACAATCTATGCAGCAATGGACGATAAGGAAAAGGCGATGCAAGCACTGCAAAATGCTTTTACGGCGCATGAGGAGGATATGGTTTGGCTTAAGGTTGACCCTCTTTTCTTTTCATTACATGGAGATCCGCGCTATGAAAATCTTATACAGAAAATTGGACTTAAATGAGACGCTTAAACCATTTAACTCATTGTTTGTCCAATGCTTCAAATTTATTGTTAAATCACATAAGATGATTGACTCTGAGCCTGATATAAAATCAATTTCGGCGTTTTTTTACTTCAAGGAACCGGAGTCACTGGGAAATGTGGTGATTATTCATACTTTATCATTTATTTCAACCCGCTTCAGGATCAATATCTATACAAACCAGACTGATTTCTTACGAAAACAGCTACCTTATTCTCACATAATTTCCCTTGATAATATAGAATTAAGCAGCTTCCCAGTAATAGGCATGCTGAACTACTGCAGAAAGATAGCTCGAATACTTAACACAGACGGATCCGATGCTGTTTTTATAGGTCATAATTACAGTCCTATTGCACTTTGGCTGAAAAAACCTTGCTTCCAATATGTATACCAGGTACATGAGATGATCGGACTCGACAGATTGTCGGGGATAGAAAGATTAATGCAGAAAATTACAGAATATTTCATAATCAGAGGTATCAGGGCAAGTAAGGCAAACTTTGTTGTTTCCGAACCTATTATGCAATATCTCAGGTTGCACAAAAGTTATAATATCTATCTCACTCCTCACAGTATTGATAAGGATAAATTTTCAAATCCTGCCTTAACAGATCTTCATGGTTCAATTATCAGAAAAAAAGAACAGGGTTATTTTGTTGTGTGTTACACCGGTTGTATTTCCGAGAAGAGAGGTTTACAAATGATGCTGGAAAGTTTATCATATACATTCAGGAAAGACAGGAATATACTTTTTGTTGTTGCCGGAAGCGATAGGCTTCAGACAGAAACAATTATGGATTATTTTACCGTGAAAAATTTTCAGGATAATGTTATATGTCTTGGCAAAATTGATTACGACCATGTCCCCGGAGTTATCGGGTTATCTGATGTATGCCTGAGCTTCCTGGAAAATAACCGGGTATACCAAATGTCGCCGCCACAAAAAGTTTTAGAATATATGGCATCAGGGAAACCTGTTATCGCCAACAGGATTGAGACTCATTCCATGCTTATTAAAGATGGATATAACGGGTTTCTTACTGAAAATAATCCGATAGAGATTTCTGAGAAGATCTTGTATTTAAAAGCGGATCCTTTATTGTCCAGGCAAATGAGCAGCAATGCTTTGAAAACAGCGGAAAAAGCGGACGCAACAAAGGCTTATCTGGATATGGCAATGGTTATAAAGGATGGTCTATACAATAGCGAAGCACGACCGGGAACCGGGAGGAAATAAGTAACTATTATTGAGAACGTTAAAGTAACCAATGAAATCGTGAATACGTCAGGATTCCTATTTTTTAAGCGAATCCCTTTTATTGTCATTTGCTTTTTGTTTAAAATACTTTTTGAGCAAAAAACTTGACTGTATAGCTTTTAGGTCCTCATCTAGTTTTTGGGAGCTACTATCCAGATTCCTGATAGTTTCCTTTAAATCAGAACCGCTTTTCTTATCGTGAAGAAGCACGCCAATAGGCGTATCAGGATTATTTCCGGCTTGTTTCAGGTTGGTTAAAAAGAGAGCTGCAGTGTCTTCTATTTGCTGCAACCGGAGAAGCGATGTCTTAACAGATTTAAAAACAATGGTATCGGTAGTCAGTTCATTGGCAAGGGTCCCTTTTCTGTTGAGACCAGAGCTGAACGTGGAAAGTGAGCCGGCAATTTGTTGTGCCTTTTCAGAAGCATCTTTAAGTGATGAAAGTACATGATTGAAGTTTCTATACACCTCATCATCATTTAATAATTTCCCTAATGTTCCTTCTCCGGCAACCAGTTTATTGCTTATAATTTTAAAATCGGATGTTATCACCTTAAGATTTTCATTGTTTGCCTGTAATGTATTAATCATCTCTTCAGACGAGAGCGTTTTTTCAACTCTTAATGTATCACCATTATTAACCTTATCACCCTGGATAGTGCCTCCATAAATAATTAGTATCCTGTTACCGATAAATGCATCACTGCCCAATTTGACCCTGGCATCCTTTGGAATATGGTGCTGAACTTTCTTATCAATATCCATACTTACTTCCACCTGGGTAGCTCCATAAAATCCGAGACTTTTCACGGTGCCTATTCTTACACCTGAAAACCAGATATAATTACCCTTTTGTAGTCCGCTTACATCATCAAATAATGCAACTAATCTGATTTTGTTTTCAAATTTTTTATTCAGGTTGCCCACCATAAGAACACCTGCAATAAGAATTGCCAATCCAATTAGGACAAAAAGACCAACTATAACAGTATGTCTCTGAGATGATTCCTTCATATGTTATTGTATAAAATTGTAATTAAAGAAGCCTTTTATGTGTTCATTGTCAGAATCAAAAACCTCTTCAAATTTACCTAATTTCAGAAATTTGCCTTCATCAATCATTGCAATCCGGTCTCCGGTATTTTTAGCGCATGTCAGGTCGTGGGTAATAATGAGAGAACTCGTTTTGTATCTCTGCTGAACTTCGTTAATAAGATCTATGATGCCTATACTGGTAATAGGGTCCAGCCCCGCTGTAGGTTCATCGTAAAGAATTATTTCAGGTTTTGTAATCAGCGCTCGTGCAATGCCTATTCTTTTGCGCTGTCCTCCGGAAAGGTCAGATGGCATTTGATTTATTTTATCTGACAGGTCAACAGCACTAAGCACCTCTTCAACTGTATCCCTGACCACTATTTTGCTGAGATTTTTTACATTCATCGTTAAAGGGAAGGCAAGATTTTGGAAAACATTCATCCCGTCATACAAGGCACTGCTCTGAAAGGAGAATCCTATGCGCAAGCGCAAAGCATTTAGTTCCATTGTGCTTAATTCAGTTATATGTTTGCCAAGTACATAAACTTCACCTTTATCCGCCTTGAGTAATCCGACAATTATTTTAAGTAATACTGATTTCCCGGATCCGGATTTGCCTAACACTGCAATATTCTCACATTTATAAAGATTAAGGTCGATGCCGTTTAAAACCTGGAGATTGTCAAACGACTTATATAATCCGGTTATTGAGATAACCGATTCGTTTTCATTTATTGTATTTCTTTTATCAAATCTTTTCATTCATTCAAAGATATCGGATCCAATTAACTAACTGGACAATGATAAATTCCTCGATAAATATTAAAAATATTGAGATTACAACAGCTTTATTTGCCGCTGAACCCACACCTCGGGTGCCCTGGCTCGCATTGAATCCTTTGTAACATCCGACAATCCCGATTGTGAATCCGTATGTAATAGATTTTGTTGCATTTGTAACTATATCAATAAGTCCTATCGAGCTGAATGCATTTTGTAGATAACTAATGACGCTAATCCCTTCGTGCGCATTAACATTTACATAGGATCCCAGAAGACCGACAAAATTACAGAACATTGCCAGGGCGAAGATAGAAATAGTAGCGGCTACCACCCTTGTAACCACCAGGTACTTAAACGGGTTAATTGCTGATACTTCCATCGCATCGATCTGCTCGGTCACTTTCATAGATCCGAGTTCTGCACCAATACCTGAACCTATCTTACCTGCACTTATTAACCCGGTAACTAATGGACCTAAGGCCCTTACAGTAGCAATCCCCATTAATGAAGGCAGCCATGATACGGCTCCGAACGACTGAAGTGAAGGACGGGATTGTTTGACGAAAACAACACCGATAATAAAGCCAGTAATAGAAATGAGTCCGAGAGATTTTAATCCTATTTCGTAACACTGGTTAATTATCTCGTTCAGGTAAAAAGGTTTCTTAAATACTTCTTTAAAAAAACGTGTAGTAAATTTATAGGCGTTGTAAATGTCATTCAGGCTTTCATCAATACGTTTCGAAAATAAGAATGGTCTTTTTTTACGCTTTTTCATGACACTTTTTGTACTCCAAAATTACCACCTACAGTCCTGATGAAGAAATTTCGTATGTGGGTTAATTATAAGGCAAAGAATTAACTCCTACTTATCCGTGCATAAATTTAAACAAATAGTCATAATATCTGCAAGAACCTTACAAGAACCTTGCAACAAAAAAACACCTGCATGGATAAGCATGTAAGTGTTTGATTATCTTGATTTGCCATTAGGGCTCTAATCTGAACTCTTTTGATCTGGAACCAGTTTTACTCAATAACTAAAAGGTGATCCCCATCCTGAATGATAACATTTTCTCTATAACCACAGCAGAGGCTTGAGATCCGTTATTCCTTGTAATGTCAAATAAGTTCTTGTCAAATCCAATACCAAGAAGGAAGTTATTGTACTCCCCGAGTGGATATTCCATCCCCGCCAATACATGGAATGAAAGGTTGAATATGTTCAGTTCCGGCGAGGCGTTACCGCCTTTAATTTCTTGTGACGGTATGTCTGCCGTTCCTGAGATCATGATTTTAGGATCGAATCCAAGATCTGCAAAAAATCTTCCGAAACCGATCTGGCTTGTTTGGAGCTTTAGTCCAAGGGGTATTGAGAGATAGGTTATTTTATAAGAAATTACCTCTCCCGGAGGGACGATAACGCTGCCATAATTATTCAATTCGAAATTTGTAGCCTCTCTGCTGATAAGTCTTCCTCCTGAATTAATAATATTTATCCCTGAGGAGAAAGAATAATTGGGGCTAAAATATCTGTTATAAGATACGCCGAAATTAAATCCGGGAACTACTCCATCGCTGCGGGTATTATATCCATCAGTTGTAAACCAGCTTATAAGGGGATCAAAATGAATGCCGAAGCTTATGAATGGCTGAAAGCCGTCAGGACTGATATTTTGGTTATAATCCTGCCGGTAACTTTGTCTTGGCGGGTACGGAACAATTATTTGACGGACAGGAGGTCTGCGTAATATGGGATAATAACCCGGCTGAGCATTAATATTCCGGCACAATAGTATCAGAGTAGTAGTGATTATTATTATGCCAATTCTGGTTACGTGTCTATGATTGTATACCATTATTTTAAGGATAAATCAAATTATCAATTTAAATAAGACAGTACAATTATTGCTATTCTTAAATGATAAGCTGCAAGAATTGAGCCAAGTTTTAAATCCGCATATAGTGGTCGTCCTGGGAGATAAAAATTTACTTCGGGCAATTATTCATGAACACGTGTTCCGAAATTAAACTTTTCTTTCCACCAGTGATTGTCTAATGAAGTGATAGTCATGCCATTTGTAGAGGATGTGTGGATAAATTTATTACTGCAGGGGAAATACCCGAGTGTGTGATTAAGCTACGATCCTAAGCACTCCATGCAATTCATTATTGTTCCTCCATAAAATTTGGAACACAAAGGTATTTTTGTGCGGTTTTAAAGATTTCAGCAAAACGGAAATTATGCGGATTTAACACTTTTCCGGTGACTGCATTTATGAAATTATCAGTTTTTTCTTTTCCTTATGGTTTTCAAGATTCACGACAGATGGTTCAGGAATGCGCTTTTTCGGGAGAGGAGGGTCAGTATAGACTTTTATGGAACAGGAAGTTATAAGTAGCTGACATACAACAACTAGTATAATAATAATTTTCCCCGCGGTAAAAAGAAATACTTTTATCATAAAGAACTCTGCATAATAACGGAGTGAACATGATAATTATTCTCAAGGCTAAATATTGAAAAGCTGTAAACGGTAATTATTGTTTAATAAACGTTTGAGGTTCTTCGTTAAACACTTGAATTACGTTACAGACCTAACCTTCATAATTCCAATCGGTAACATTCAAATCAGACTTTGATAGAAATTATCTCAAACAATAAAGTTGTGTGGCTTGTTACAGAAAGTAACCGGCTGCAATTTGGATTGGATTATAACCAGGATTGAATGGAACAGGGCAGATGTTGTCTTTGAGACTTCCAACAAATGAAATGCCACTCTGATTAAATTCATGCACAGTGGTTTAGTGCCGGATGTTGAATGTTTCAATGATTGTGAAGAGGGGTGGAATGTTCATATTATGAGTTGCCTGGTAAAGTTTAACAATAAAGCCAGAGGAATGCCGGAATAATTTTAACCACTTAAAAAAAACATCATGCAAAATCAAAATTTTACAACTACAATTTTAGTTGACAAGTCACAAGATGAAGTTTTTAATTCCATCAATAACCCCCGTGCCTGGTGGAGCGAAGAAATTGACGGTAACACGGATAAGCTTAATGATGAGTGGACATATCATTTTGAAGACAATCATCGCTGCAAAATGAAAATAATTGAAATGATTCCCGGAAGAAAAGTAGTCTGGTTGGTTGAGGACAACTATTTTAAATTTACCAAAGATCCGGGTGAATGGATTGGCAATAAAATTACTTTTGAAATTTCCAAACAAGACAACAAAACACAGTTGATTTTCACTCAAATTGGATTGGTTCCAACCTATGAATGCTACAATGTGTGCCGTGATGCATGGACAGGATTTATCCAAAAAAGTTTACGAAATTTTATAACCACTGGCAAAGGCCAACTCAAATGGTATCTGGAATGAACAATGGCACATAAAATTAGAACATAGCCACTGATTTTCGTCTGACATTGAGTTAAACATCTTTGTCGCCAGAGCAGCGCTCTGACCAACTTTGCGGTGCTGTGAATAGTGCTGCTCGGGACCTAAGCAAATTTAGATGAAACCCGGTTCAATTTTCAAGGTCAATTTTCGACCTTTCTGCCCAAAATCTGGTCAGATATTACAGTTTTTGCAAATTGTCAACTTTCTTTCCAACTCAGAAAGGCTTCCTGAGTTAGAAAATAATATTTCCTTCAAATACTTTATAATAAGTAAGGCTCATAATTTGTTAGAAACTAATTTTCACCAACTGATAAAATTCTTTTTAAAGAGATGTATATTGAGTCGCCGGATTTAACAAAAATGTAATTCCGGTGTAACCAAATAATCAGGTAATTACATTAAACTTGTTGGACTTTTTTAATCCTTATAACCATTTAATTTATTATTAACAACAATTAAAAAGTATTTAAAAAGAATAAAGTATGGTAAAATTAAAAAAAATTATGCTGGGACTGGTGATGATATTTTCATCCGTTCTGGCATTCTCACAGGAAACCACATCAGAAATCCTGGGAACAGTGACGGATTCTCATGGAGGTTTGGCTGGTGCAACCGTAATTGCGGTACACCAACCCAGTGGAACTCGTTATGGTACTACTACCCGTAGTGACGGAAGATACAACCTTCCTAACCTAAAAATTGGTGGACCATATACGATAACAGTAACTTTTATTGGCTACTCAAATGCCACAGAAGAAAATGTTATTCTGTCGTTAGGTCAGGCTTATAAATCTAACTTTAAGCTTTCAGAATCAAGTACGACTTTAAAAGAAGTAGTTGTAACATCCACCCAGGACAAAGTATTTAATACTAGTCGAACAGGGATGCAGGAAACTATGACTCGTGCACAGATTACATCACTTCCAACGATTTCCCGGTCCTGGAAAGATGTAGTTAAATTAGTACCAACCCAGAATAACTTATCATTCGGTGGAATTAGTTCACAGTTGAATAATATTACTGTAGATGGTGCTAACTTCAATAACTCTTTTGGCTTAGGTGACGGAACACTCGGTGGACAAACCGGTGCTCAGCCTATATCATTGGATGCTGTTGAACAAATCCAGGTGAATGTATCACCATATGATGTTAAATATGGTGGATTTAACGGTGGAAGTATTAATACAGTAACCCGTAGCGGTAGTAATAAGATGTACGCTTCTGTTTATGATTACATCAAAAACAAAAACCTGCAAGGTTATAAAGTTGGTGATGTAACAATGCCCAAACAGGATTATAATTATGGCTTACAAGGATTCACTATCGGTGGTCCGATTATTAAGGATAAATTATTTTTCTTCTTAAACGCAGAACAAGAAAAAAGAACAGCTCCGGGTACATTATGGACAGCTTCTACTGCAGACAGTCCGGCAAATGGAACTACAGTATCAAATGCTAAAGCTGCTGATTTGGATGCACTGGCACAATTTTTGAAAACTAATTATGGTTATGATCCTGGACCATATCAGGGATATTCCTATACATCAGAATCAAAAAGATTATCGGCAAAAATTGACTGGAATATAAATGATAAAAACACATTTACATTCAAGTATAATTTACTTCGTTCTTCCGCAGATATTCAAGCATCTAATAGTGGCTCTGCAAATACTTCCTACGGCAGAACACCGGGCCAATATGCAATGCCTTTCTATGGTTCGGGTTATGTCATCAATAATAATGTTGACATGTTTATTGGTGAATTAAATACTCACTTTTCGAATGTCATGAACAACAAATTACAACTTGGATACACAAGATTGAGAGACTTCAGAACTCCTTTAACATCTTCTGCCTTTCCATTGGTAGATATTCTGGATGGTAATGGACAACCTTTTACTTCATTTGGATACGAACAATATACCTATAATAACTTATTAAACACAAATGTTTATCAGTTCAATGATATATTTACCGTATATAAAGGTTCTCATGAATTCAGTTTTGGAACACAGAACTCATATAAAACATATGAAAATGGATTCTCTCCTGCCTATGAAGGTGTTTACCGTTTTAATAGTTTAGCAGATTTTTATTCATCAGCGGCAGGAGTTAAGCCAGCTGCAAGATATGATTTATCATATACTTTAGGTAGTGGTTCATTTCCATTAGTGGGCCCCAAAACATTAGAAATTGGTGTTTTTATAAGAGATAAATGGAAAGCAACTGAAAAATTAACCGTAAGCTATGGTGTAAGAGTTGATTATACCCATTTCTATAACACATTCCTTTATAACCCGGTAGTTGATACGTTAACCAGATTCTATAATGGGGTACATGCTAATACCGGAGCTGCTCCAAGCTCAGCAATTCAGTTTTCTCCCCGTGTAGGTTTCAACTATGATGTTCTTGAGGATAAATCATTACAGATCCGTGGTGGTGCCGGGTTATTCCAGGGTGCTCCGCCGTTTGTATGGATTAGTAATCAGGCTTCAAATAGCGGGATGGCATTATTTGGTTCTGTTTCTGCTGGTACCGGTTATTTGTTTAGTCCGGATCCAAATGCTTACAGGCCAACTGCAACAGCCGGCTTAAGTAAATCATATTCCATTAACGTAACGGATCCTAATTATAAATTTCCACAAGTATTTAAGAGTAGTTTAGCGGTAGATAAAAAAATATTTGGATTTACTATTACTGCTGAAGGTTCTTATACAAAAAATATAAATGCATCGGTATTCCAAAACATTGCTCTCCCGTCAACTGGTTTAATTACTTTGAGTGATGGCAGAATCAGATTCCCGGTAAAATCGATCTATCCAATAACCGGAGTACCAGTATCTGAATCCAACCCAACAATCGGGAATGCTATTTATATGACTAACGCAAACGCAGGTTATATCTGGACAGGAACTATACAGGTTCAAAAACAAATGAAGGACTTCTTTGCAAGTATCGCCTATACCCGTCAGGTGGCTAAAGACGCTGTAGTAAATGGTTCAACCGCATCAACAATGTGGGGCTCAAGACCGGTTGTAGGTAATTCAAATAGCTTTGATTTAGGTTATTCCAATAACTATTTGCCTCATCGCATCATTGGTAGTTTGTCTTATAGAAAAGAATATGCCAAGATATTTGCAAGTTCAATCAGTTTATTGTACGAAGCTTCTCCAAACAATGCGTTTAACTTGTCGTATGTATATAATGGTGATTTGAATAATGATGGTTTTAGTAATGACCTAATCTATATTCCAAGAGATGCCAGCGAAATAAAGCTTGTAGACGCGTCTCCTGTCGGTGGTGTAGCTGATACAAGAACACAGACAGAATTATGGGATCAATTGAATACTTTTATTACATCTAATCCATATTTGAATGGTCGCAGAGGCAAATTTGCTGAAAGACAAGGTTTAGTTTTGCCGTGGACACACAGAGTGGACTTGAACTTCACACAAGATGTAAAAATAATTGTAGGGAAAACTTCCCATACTCTGAGGTTTACCGCAGATATCTTTAATTTTACGAACTTATTGAGCAAGAATTGGGGAACATATAAACTCCCAACTACAATGAGTCCATTAACATTTGTTAAATTAGATACGGATGGTACAACCCCTATATTCTCTTTCCCATATTTGGATGGAGTAAACCAGATTCCTTATACGAATGCGTTCAAGGATGATGTAAGTACTTTTTCGAGATACCAGATCCAATTAGGGATCAGATATATCTTTAACTAAAAGTCTGATACAATATTATAAAGAGGCTGTCTCAAAAAGACGGCCTCTTTTTTTTACGCCTGACAGGTACTCCGGATCACTATTTATTAAGCAGGTTATTTGCCAAAATGCCATCCGGTATATATCTGAAACAGATTTTGTTTTACATTAATACTTGCAAATGATGGCATCTGACCATTGAGCGCATCTTTATATAAATTTGCTAAGCTAATATTGATTCTTGATCCGACCAGCAATCCTTTAAAAGGGTGAATCTCAAGTCCTCCACCAACACCATAATCAAATCGGTTATAATATTGCATTGCATTTGAGATGGGATTTGTTGTTCCTGCAGTAGTTTTATCATCTGCTTTAGCGTTAATAAGATAAGCCATTTGTGCTCCAACATGAATTTGAAAAAACCTTGTTATATTAATACACATATACGTTGGCAGCATAATATATAACAAGTCAGCAGTTCCCTGCTGTGAATTCGTCGCATAATTGTACCCTTGTTTTGAAAGAATCAATTCAGTTTTTGAACTGAGTATTCTTTTGGATTTCGGAGCCAGAAATATACCAATATTATAGCCTGTCTGACTCTTATAGCTAATTGAAGAAGAACTCGAAACGTCAGCAAAGTTCAGGCCTGCTTTAACTCCAATTTGGGCATAGACCAGACAGGGAGAAAAAAGAAAGAGGCAAAGTAATATTTTTTTCATAGTGTTTTATTTTGTTGTCATATAAAACATTAGAAAAATCATTTAGTTCAGGTTACAGATAACTAAGACAGATTACAATGATCTCACTTAGCCGGTCAGATTTAATCTGTTATACATAATTATTAAATAAACACTTAAAACTGGTTGTTGGTGGTTAATTTGAGATTGTCAAATCTGCCTGGTGCCACCGGTTTTTCCTTTATCGCGGTTTCTTAAAAATAGTTACCAGAAATACTAAATTGCCTGAAAGTTAAGGGTTTTCCAATATTTTTATTATTAAATGGGAAAACCGGACATCTGCTTAAGCCAAAAAACCATCGAGTATTTTTAAGTTTTTAAACCAATAATTTTATTTATTATGAAAAAAGTTTTAATCGTTATTATATTATTTATGGCAGTTCTGGCAGTAAATGCACAGACTACCAAAACCACAGACACCAAAGAAAAGGGTGTCCGCACTTCTGTCCTGGTTGCTGATCTTCAACAACCTATAACAGACAATGTTGCTAAAGATTATGTTGGTTATACCATTAAAGAAGCCGTAAGCGTTACAAAAAATAGCGTTGTGACCTATCATGTAGTTATTGTTAAGGATGCTACCACCATGACACTTGTTTATGACAAGGATGGAGTATTTGTTAAGAAACCTCCTGCGACTCCGGAAGAAAAATAGCTCATTTAGCATTTCAGCTTATTCATTCAAGTTAGTTATTGCATAAACCATCCACCTAAAGTAAGATTTAGGCGGATGGTTTTATAATATTATAAGGATAGTGTTAATTACTACTAACCTTGTTTAAGGTTAGTCAGATTGTTATAAAATCACTCAAAACCCAGCAAGATTTGTCGAGAGAATAGAGGAAATTTACCCCAACTTGATAATGTGAGAATGATATAACTTATCGCCAAAATTATGTAACAAAATATAGAGTGTAAAGCCATTACTTAGTAGCTCAAATTCAAGCCAATTAAAAACTGAAATAAAATGAACACAACAGAATTAAATGGAAATTGGAATGAGCAGAAAGGCAATTTCAAAAAGAAATTTGCGGTCTTAACAGACAATGACCTAATGTTTGAAGAAGGCAAGAAAGAGGAGATGTTGGGAAAACTTCAAATCAAGCTTGGCAAATCAAAAGAAGAATTAGAAAAGATTTTTAGTGTATTTAACAAATTATCTGCGAATCCATAGATGCAGGCCATATTTAGATGGCACCAATATTTTTAAAATACTAACTATAATAATTTAAAGAAACACCATGGGGAATTTACTTTACATCGTAGCAGTAATTTTAGTTATTGCCTGGGCAATCGGATTTTTTGCCTATAGTGCCGGAGGTATTATACATGTCCTGCTTGTTATTGCAATTATCGCAATAATTGTTAAACTCATTCAAGGCAGAAGAGTACTTTAATTAAATATTCATTCAGGGTTCCTCTTCAGGTTATCGACAAATTCAGTAACCTATTTATTTCCTTTGCAGTTTTTCTGACGATAGCTGACAAAAAGATCATTATAGAAGACAGGTGCTATGTTTTCTACAGCTATCCTTGTGTCTTGAACTTTCTACTTGAGTAGTAAATTTCAAACACGATTTTTCTTAAGCTATTCAACCGTCTTAACAATTCCTTTTATTTTTCTGGATATATCCTCAGGTGAAAGAACAAAGTCTATACACCCGCTTGCTATTGCGCTCAGCGGCATATCAGGTTGTGATGCTGTATCGGGTTTCTGCGCGATGGTAATGCCACCTGCTTCTTTTATGCTACGCATAGCTTCTGCGCCATCACCGTCATAGCCAGAAACAATGACTGCGATGATTTTACCCTCCCAATGCTGCGTTAGGGAACGAAGAAAAATTGTAATCACGTCGGGCCATCCCCTGGGTTTTGAAATAGGCTTTAAGCGAAACTCATCATCAAGAATGTGCAAGTCGCGATTTTCAGGAATGATAAACACATGGTCAGGCTGAATATCAAGTCTTTCTGTGATAAGTTCGACCGGCATCTTAGTATATAGGGGGAGAATTTCATGGAGAAGGGTGGCTACAGTTCTCACGTGATTTACGATGATGATAGCAACTCCCATATCTACAGGTAGATTTTGAAGTAACCGGGTATAGGCGTCGAGTCCCCCGGCCGAACCTCCCACACAAACGACAGGAAAGTTTTTTGCAGAATTCTTAGCTTTCATTGCTTTCTTAGCATACATGGATAATTACTTTAAAGATTGAAAATACTGTAACAAAATCATAAACTATGCATAGTTGGGAATTTGTATAATGATCTGATCCTCCCTTTCCTTTTTCCTTTATTCCGCTATTTCCTTTATAATATAACCTGGTATGCAAAGCTTGTCATATCCTCATAAAGATAGTGAGTAACTTATATGCAATTTAATCAGTTGTTAATTTATAAGTGTTACATAATGAGTGAAATAAATTATATCTTTCATACATACTCCGAAACGTTGATTACTTTGTGCTTAAGATTCTATAAAATAATCTATTCAAAATCTTCATCTTCAGCAAAATCGGAATTAAAGTCACCATAAACCATAATATATGTGAATTATACAATTCTGATAAGAAATTGTGTAAAAATTCCACTAACAAAAGAAATTATCTTTATATAGATGGAATTTATATGAGGGCAGGTTACTTTTAATAGGTTATTAATGCTTGTATAAACATTGCCTTACCAGATATAAATCATTAAAACTGTAAGAAGATGCCACTAAAAAAGGGAAAGTCAAAGAAGGTGATCAACTCAAACATAGAGGAGTTACTTCACAGTTACAAGGAGAATGGAACAATCGGAACAAGCCACCCAAAGTCGATGAAACTGGCCCAGAAACAAGCTGTAGCTATAGCGTACTCAAAAGCAAAGGAGAAATAGCAACAACTGAAATGAAAGGAACTCAGGTCAAAATACAAAATAATATTTTTCTCATAATTATAGAAATATAGTGCTTGCCATCCTGCAAAGGCTTAGCGTCTAGACTAACTATATTATTTAATGCAATATATTTCTTTAACCAAGAAAGCATTTTATTAAAAGATGAAAGCCATTCTAATAATAAATCCTTCTTCCGGCAAGATGAAAAGGGAGATGCCCCCTATGCTAAGGTGGACTTTAAAAAAATTAGAAAGAAGATTATCAGGATTATTCAAGCCTAAAATAACGGAAGATGACGTTATAGAAGAAGTAAAAAATATATGTGATGAAGCTAAGATAAAATTAGACATTAAATTCACAAAATATCCAAAACATGCGATAAAACTGGCGGAAGCTGCAAAGGATAAATACGATTTAATTATTGCGGCAGGTGGAGATGGAACAATAAATGAAGTAATTAATGGGATGGCTGAATCAAAAGCCACACTGGTAATAATTCCTTTTGGCAGTACGAATGTTTTAGCTTATGAACTAGGTGTACCTAATGATCCAAAAAAGGCTGCAGAATTAATTACAAAAGGCAAAAAGATAAAAATGGATTTAGGTAATGCAAAAACAAGTAAGGAGTCTAGATATTTTTCACTGATGTTAGATGTGGGTCCTTTTGCACAGGTAATAAAAGACACAACTCCGGAATTTAAAAAAAGATGGGGAAAATTTGCGTATCCGCTTAGGCTGATTAAACTTCTTTTCAGATATAAATGGCATAAGATTTATGTCAAACATAAGGTAGAATCGACAGGATATTTTGTAATCATGGCAAACATTAAATATTATGGTGGGGAATATGAAATAGCTGATAAAGCAAATATAAGAGACGGCTTACTGGATCTGGTTATAATCAATAGAAAAAATCCATGGGATATAATTATGTTAATCTTCTCATTTACAAGTGGCAAATTAAACAAATTTTTAAAAAAGGAGTATTATCAAACAAAAAAAGCAGAAATTTACTCTCATTATAACATGCAGATTCAGGTTGATGGCGAGGTTTTAGGAATGGCCCCGGTAAAAGTTGAAATTATACCAAAAGCATTAAATGTAATTGCTGCTTCGGATAATATCCAATAAAAAAGGAGTAAAAATTCAATCTGAAAACTCACATAAATATACCCAATGACATATTTTAGATTTTGCAGGTATTACAGGCTTGAAAATTTCAGTTTATATCGACAACAATCAATGGTTTTCACTGGTATACCTCATTGCCTGATTGACTATCTAATAGGGAATATTTTATTTAAGCTGAATTAATTTACTTTCGAAAATAATAATAAGCGAAAAATTTCAATAGAGACCTTCCTTGACTGCAGCTTATGAAAATCAATAATGGGCCAGCAAAATCATGTTTAAGGGTTGCTTATAAAATTGTAACATCTTGCTACTGAATAAACGGGAAAAGCTTTTTCTTAAAAAAGGAGGATTATTTAGAGCGTTATGAAAAAAACTATTTTAAAACTAAAGAAATTTTTAAAGGTTTTCGGGCCTGGGGTAATCACTGGAGCGGCTGATGATGACCCTTCAGGAATCGCTACGTATACTCAAACCGGGGCCAAATTTGGCTATGGTCAATTATGGACAGTGATAGTTATGCTACCGCTCATGACAGCTATTCAGGAAGCCTGTGCTCGGATTGGCGCTGTAACCGGTCACGGTTTAGCAGCCGTAATCAAAACTAACTATAGCAAAAAAGTTCTTTATGCTGCTGTATTACTTGTGGTTGTTGCCAATACAATTAATATCGGCGCGGATATTGGCGCTCTTGCGGCCGCGGCCCAACTGATAATTCCCATCAATTTTGTCATTTTAACTTTAAGTTTTACGGCTCTGATTTTAATTCTCGAAATTTTCACTTCCTACCGAGTTTATTCGCGTATCTTAATATGGTTGGCTTTGTCACTACTTGCCTATCCACTAACGGTTTTTATAGTTAGTCAGCCTTGGCATACGATTCTTGTCGCTACTTTTTGGCCTCATGTGGAATTAAATTTTGAATTTTTCTTCATCATTACCGGAGTCTTAGGTACAACAATTTCTCCTTATATGTTTTTCTGGCAAGCTTCGGAAGAAGTTGAGGAGGAAAAAGAGCTTCATTTAATTAGTCGATATGGAAATCCTAAAATCGGAGGAAAATTTATCAGAAATCTGCGTATCGATAATTTCTCAGGCATGGTATTTTCTGAAATTGCTACATGGTCAATAATTGTAGTGGCCGCTACAGTTTTACATCAGAATGGCGTTACTGATGTCAAATCTGCTGCCGATGCCGCCAAAGCTCTGGAACCTCTTGTTCAGACTTTTCCTCATGCCGGCTTCTTAGCCAAATTAATCTTTGCTGTCGGCATCATTGGTCTGGGCTTATTGGGCATTCCCATATTATCCGGTTCGGCAGCTTATGCCTTATCTGAAGCCTTTAACATGAAAGAAGGGCTTAACCTCAAATTAAAGAAAGCTCATGGTTTTTATGGCATAATTACTATTGCAACGCTTATTGGTTTAATGATTAATTTTATCGGCATTGATCCGATTAAAGCACTGGTTTTTACCGCTGTTTTTAATGGAGTGGCTGCTGTACCTTTAATCTTTTTGATTGCCAGAATCGCCCACAATAAAAAAATTATGGGTGAATACCGCAGTGGGTGGTTGTCTAATACTACAGTTTGGATTACATTTCTGGTCATGCTGGCGTCTGCAGTTGCTATGTTTTACACTTTAGCACGAGGATAATGTGAACTTATTACTTACTTCATTTGTCTAAAACCTGGCGTAAACCTGGCGTAAAAAAAAAGACACTCACAATTTAGAACTGTAAGTGTCTGATTTTCATTGTGGGCCCAGCTGGGCTCGAACCGGACCGAGCGTTAATAAAATGCCCAGTGGGCATTTTTAGCGAAGGAGACAGCGTGCCGCGTGGGCTCGAGCCCATACAGAAAACAAAAAAGGCAGTCGTAAGACTGCCTGAGTGTGGGCCCAGCTGGGCTCGAACCAGCGACCCCCTGATTATGAGTCAGGTGCTGCTAACCAGCTGAGCTATGGGCCCAATATTCCGTCAATAAAATCGGACTGCAATATTAGCTATTTGAATGTAATTATGCAAGACCATTATAAAAAGAATATTTCTTATCCCTCTTTCTTGAGATATTCCATCAATACATTCACCGCTTCATCCATGTCATGACCAAATGTTAATATTCCGGCCCTGTCGCCGGCCATGATGATGATCCTCTTTTCATAAACATCAGAATCCCTGAATAACCGGAGGATATCTTTTGCAAGACCAATAGTCCCGTAATCCATCGAGGGATTGGTGGTCGGTACTTTATGAATAAGTTCATTCCATAACTCAATGCTGTGAACATGAACGACAGCATTTGCTCCGGGGTCTGCTGAGTATATTGCTGCATGGGTCAATGATTCGGAAGAAGCTTTTAATGGTCCAACGCACTGAACGGCATTATCATCAATATTGAATGAGTTAACCCTTACATAATGACCCGGCTCCAGTTCAGGGATCTCTCCTGTTGCAGATCCAGTAATAACAAACTGATGTCCGCCCATTATCCTCATGCTTATATTCCCGAACCCTACTCCATTTTCATAAGCACCAATAAGATCCATATTGTACAGAACTTCCCTCCAGTAGTTGATTATCTCATACTGCTCATCCGAAATAACAGGTCCCGACTGATTCCAGTGACAATTGAATTTTACTACCCCTTCCATATTAATTGAATTTAGATAAGAACATTACTTTTATATCCTTTTCTGTTGCCCTGCAAATTCCCTTCTCTGTTATAAGACCGGTAACCAGTCGCGCAGGCGTAATATCAAAACCATAATTAGCTGCAACAGTATCATCCGGACAGATCCTGACCGATCTGAGTTCTCCATCGGAAAACCCCGTAACGGTTGTCACTTCATCAGGATTGCGCTCCTCTATTATAATATCCTTCAGCCCGTCAGTTATTTTGAAATCAATTGAAGATGATGGCAGAGCACAATAAAATGGGATATTATTGTCAAAGGCAGCAAGAGCTTTAAGATAAGTTCCTATTTTATTGGCTACGTCTCCTCTCCTTGTTGTACGATCACTTCCAACAATAACAATATCAACCAGCTTTTGTTGCATAAGATGACCTCCAGTATTATCTGGTATCAGGGTGTATGGAACACCACATTGTCCGAGTTCGTAGGCAGTTAGTTTTGCGCCCTGGTTTCGCGGTCTTGTTTCATCAACCCAGACATGAATTGGAATTCTCTTTTCATGTGCGAGATAAATCGGAGCAGTAGCGGTTCCATAATCAATGCATGCCAGCCATCCTGCATTACAATGAGTAAGGATATTCACCGGGACACCCTTTTTTTTCCTGCTAATTGCCTCAATCAACTTTAATCCGTATTTCCCGATCT
>Ga0302296_1000104_pt1 | contig 70757 bp, 94 predicted proteins | sample III_Fen_N3_1_FD_194546 | JGI IMG/M metagenome (GOLD analysis project Ga0302296, IMG submission 194546) | Peat permafrost microbial communities from Stordalen Mire near Abisko, Sweden - III_Fen_N3_1 | ecosystem: Environmental > Terrestrial > Soil > Wetlands > Permafrost | place: Sweden: Abisko... | reverse complement strand
GACTGTGTAAATATCGGTACATCAGCGCATTTTATGCAAACCTACTACTTTTTTCTTTAAACGAATGTTGTATATATTATACCAGAAAATGCCGGATTTTCAAGATTTCCCAAGAATATTCGCAAGCCCAAATCACGAAGGTGAAATTACCATCTCCGACAAATATAAACATCCTAAGGATCTCGGAAATCGATTTGTCACCAGGTTTACATCTAATGGCGTGCATCGTTTTCGAGTGTTTGAGTCATATGATAGTTATGTCAAACACATCAGTACACTCAAAAGAGAACTTCGATGTTTTAACGAAGTCACATTTCCACATCACCGACAGAAATTCAAGTTGGATATCGATGTTGCGACCAGCAAGTTCGCCAATTCCGATTATATGCCAATCATAGAAAGGTTTATTACTCTTGTCCAGGCTGCCTTTGCTATAGGTTGGGGTTTATCTCCTGTTCGTTCTGACTTTGTAGTTCTGAGTTCATCGGATGCTTCCAAGATTTCATACCATGTGGTTCTAGATAAATACAGTTTGAAGGACTACCGAGACGCCAAACAAGTGTATGACGATATGATTTTTGTTACTCAGCTGTGTAAAGATTTTGACGATATTGCACCACGGTTGGCGGATATAGATAAAGGTGTGTACAACAAGACGCAAAGCTTCAGGCTACCCGGAAATTGCAAAGAGCATACGACTCGATTTATGGAAATTGTACCTAATACTTACGAACATACATCTCATAATGCTACTATTACTCAGTTTGATAAAGCCAATTATATGAAAATAGAACGTCACAGCAAAGTTATCGCGATTTTGGAGAGGGAGAAGAATAAGTCAGAAGCAGTGATAGAAGATTCAATGGTGAAGTTGGCAGTTGAAATGGCCGAATCAGTAACTGAGGGTTGTCAATATGCCAGAAAGAAGGGAGCATTTATCTTTTATGATCGTATGACTCCAGGTTACTGTAAAATCTGTGATCGCGAGCACGACAAATATGCAAGTCCATATCTACATCTAGTGTCGGATGGTTCGAAAACTCATGTCCGATTCAAGTGTTTGCGGGGTAAAGCTGATGCTGCGAAATATACACCTTCAATATACTTGGGTGCGATTGACTGTTCTGATCCGCAACTTATGGTTCCGCGAGTCGTAAATACCAAGTCCAATATTGGTAAGATTATATCAACTGCGGCTTCCGTCCAAATGCCCATTTTATCTGATCGACGCACCAAGATTTATGATTCACCCAAATTGGCTGACTTCAAATTAGCCGAAACTCTACTTGTGCGGGCAGCGATGGGTATGGGTAAAACGAAAAAACTGCAAGAATATATCGCCAGTCACTTTACCAAAAATGCATATATCGCGCCAGACAAGGAGTATAAAATATTGATCGTCTCATTCAGGCGCTCATACACCGCAGACATTAGACGCAAATTTAGTGATTATGTTGTGTACTCCGATGTTCGAGGCCCACTAATTGCCGATAAACTGATTGTCCAAGTGGAGAGTCTACATCGCATCCCCGAAACTGCAGAATTCGATCTGTTAGTTTTGGATGAAACCGAGTCTGACTTCGAACAATTTATGTCTGGTCTAGGGATGAATCCTAGAAAATCATGGGAAACGATTGAAAGATTGATGGTAACATCGGCTCATGTGGTATGTATGGACGCACACCTGGGTTCGCGAACTATTAATATGGTTCAGCGATTGCGACCAAACAGAGAAACCAAGTTACAATGGAATATTTATAAAAATGGGTTCGACAAAACTTATAACTTGACATCTAACTTGGGTGCGTTTCTGGAAACCTTGAAGTCCGATATCTCTTGCGGAAACAAAATAGTAGTTCCGACGAATAGTCACAAATATGCGATTACTTTACAGAAATTCATTAGTTCATCTTTTCCAGCACTCAGGATAGGATTATTTGATCGGCACATGAGCCAGGAACAGAAAGTCAGAATCTTTGAGAATGTTGATTCTGAATGGGTCAACTATGATATCGTTATTTACACACCTACAATCACAGCCGGTGTATCTTTCGAAGTGCCATATTTTCACAGTGTATATGCTATGTTTACTGGTAAATCATGTGGGGTTGAATCCTGTCTGCAAATGATAGCTCGGGTTCGTGATTTATCTACCAAAACCATCAATGTGTATTTCAACTGTTTCGGAGACCGTTTACCCACAGATATTTCTGAGATTGAGAAGTGCTTATATAATGAGACTGGTTATTTCGAAGGTGCGCCCGAATTGGATCAAATGCCTAAGACATATAACGGGAACCACAATAAGTGTATGTATGTAGATACTCCATATTTCCGATTGTGGTTAGAGAACATGAGAGTGCGAAATATCAGCAGTAATAACTTCATAAAGCATTTCGTGGGATACATCGTTTTGACTGGAGCACAAATATTCGAATTGGGGGAATTAGATGTTGAATCTGCAGGTAAATTAGCTCGTGAATTTCGTGATATCAGTAGATCTATGGACGCCGAATTTTATGAGAATATCGCCAAATCTACACTTGTTGGGTCGGACGAAGCCGATATCATTCAGCGAGTACAGGATTCCGCTACTGATAAATTTGCCTTACTGAAGTGGGATTTATTTAACTACTATAAACTGAATCCAGTCGCCAAGATTTGCCCGAAGATGATCAAACAATATAGTAGTGAATCCACCAAGTTAATGTACTCGGAACTTGGTAGAATTTTGCGTAAACCCAAGTTGAGAGATGCACTGAATGAAATCATCGCAGATCGCAACAAGGATTATAAACTTCGTGTACTGTCTGGGGCACTTCCGAATATAAGGGCAGATGAACTTGTCCGAGCTCATGTATTTTGCGTTGAGTTTATGGAAGCCTTTGGTCTTGATAGGTTTCCACGGGCTGACCAAGGAAGGTATTACATGACACTTGCAGATCCAGACGAGGTAAAAAAAGGGATCGATGGTTATAAAACCTCGATCGATTATTGCAGCAAAGTCTTAGATACGCGCACCGGCAAAGTCGAGTGTATAGAAGATTTTATTAAATACGGGTCAAGGATACTCAGAAGATTTTATGGTCTTAAATGGAAATTGGTTCCATCTGCGGACATATATCTCATTGTATATAACAACGAACAATTATTTGATATTGGCGAAACTCACAAAAAAGAAGATAAGCCTTTCATTAAACGTGGATAAGGCGGCAGACATCGGTGGGGAGAAGAATAGTAAGAGTCCACCTTCCCATATGTCCACAGAGCATAACTACATTAAATTAATATATTACTTGAACAGAGTGTTTGAATCATTGCTAGACTCCAACCTAGCATGTGTATGATATATCTCTGTCATATAACAGCACTTCTTTTTTAAACCAAAAATAATCAACTCACAATAACTGATTCATAACATAATTATAACTATTGACGTCAAATAAGAGTGTTCCCAAGCTCCTTCGACTAGACTCATAATATACTGACTTCTGGATTTCACTATTTGCCTGAATGTAAACATTATTTGCTCTGCGATCCATATTCCTTCTCATATAAACAACATCAACGTAAACCCTATCAAGCGCGATCAATTCCTTACGCTTGAACTTTTGCTTTTTCTCAGTGAGCAGTTGAGTCAACAATCCCGTTCCATATAAATAGTAGTTGCCCATGTCGATATTTACCTGGAAGTAATAATCTCCCGGCAAGTTACATCTAAGTATTTCGCAGTCAATGAACTTTCTCTTCAGGCGTGGGCTTGAAATACTTGAGAGTATTTCAGTCCAATTTACGTTAAGCCGAATACAACCCGATACAACCTGACAATCGCCACTTCCAATAGTGACGTACTGATTCGACGCACTCAATCCCATCCTTTTTTTGATCCATCGCGCCAAGGTTGGTAAATCAGTGATAAACTTTCCTTCCTCAACGATACGTGGAAGTCCCCGACCTACCAGAAATGTAACTCCATCCTTTACGATATATCTACCTTTGGGTCCTTTCATCGATTTGTCCGTCCAATAATAACGGCAATCTTCTAAACATCCACAGCCGTAAATATAATCGTACAAACCTTCTCCACACAATGGATGCTCTATGAGTAAATCCTGGTTTTCATAGGACAGGTGAATAGTGTCTTCCTCGGTACTATGTCGGATCACATCATTAACACCAAGGTGTCGGATTATTTCGATTATCCCATCAAATTCCATGGTTGTTCGGCGATTGCCCAGATACACGGAGTTGGTCAATCTAGTCAACACTTCTCTGAATGAAATGTCAATGGTAATCTCATCGTTGTAACTAAATCTAATCATCGTCATCGTAGAACTGGCTACTTTCATTTTTATATCGGGTAAACGCGTTCAACCACACAATAACCTATAGTTGCCGAGTCACGCCTCAGTAATACGAAGTCTCCCACTTTGATAGACATAGAGCCAGACACAGTATACTTGACAACAACAAGGTCCCTAATATTCTTTGGACTTACTATTTTCGGCAAGATCGCAGCTATCTCAAGATTGGCACATTCACATCTAACATGTGCGACACAGGTGAATTCCCTCGTAATCACAGTTTCCGGAGGAATCATAAGAAACTTAGTCTTCCCGACGAATGACGCAGCCGAGACAAGTACAGTACTTCCCACTTCAGGTATAACTTGTGAATGCTGTTCTTTAATCACCTGTAACAGGGGCGACCCATCGTACCAATCACATATATCCCGATTAACCGAAGTCAGATTAGTTCCAGCATATCCAGAAACCGGCACATATACAATCGATTGAAACTTCAGATCCTTTGCAAACTTCCCGATACTTCCAGCGACCGAAACATATCTGTGGTTTTGCCAATCTACAGCATCCATCTTATTCACAATAACGACTAATCGCTTAATCCCCAACACTCGCATAATTATTAGGTCTTCCCGAGTTTGCCCACCTCGCATAAATCCCGATTCAAACTCATTTTCGATCGCAGATACCACAAGACAGCCAATAGTTGATGTAGCTTCACCGAGTGCCGCAATCAGTTGTAATATATACTGCTTATGCCCGGGAGTATCTATCATCTGATATTCTGTTTCTTGGTATGAAAAGTCTACCTTAGAAAACTCCATTGTTTTCCCGCGCTGCTGCTCTTCTTCATAAGTGTCTAGTAATTTAGACCAGACTTGGCGTTCGGGTCCCTTAATTGCCTTTGCAAACTCGTGTTCAGGTACTGCGCCAATTTGGTATAAAAGATGTCCGAGGATAGTACTCTTGCCGTGATCGACATGTCCAGATAATAGAAACTTTATTGTCATGTATATAGCCCAGAAATATCTTTAAAAAAACAATAACTGTTTAGTCTTCTTCAAGAGCAGGTCCAGTAGGCTCAGGAAACTCAAACCCAAACGTAGTTATGATATTGTAACCATATTCAATTTAATTGAATCTGATGCGATAGAATACTATGACAGCACGTTTACACCTCTTTAAAGAGGCTTTCCCCATACAAGATGGGTATTTTGTGGATTTTCGCATCCATGCCGAAGAAGTAACCTCATTAAACTCTAGCTTCGACCCCTTTGAAAAAACAAGGTTGAGTCTCGATATAATACGTAATAGCATTTATCGTAACTACATACGCGTCTTGAGGTCGGAGTGCCCCCCGAGTAGTTCTGGTTACGATAGCTCCGTGTTGATAGAATATGAAACGAGCTTCATTATTTGTGGCGACCAAGACCAAATGGTTTACATTAATTCACCCGTCGAAGAATTTGTGACTTTCCGCGTTCAACCCGATATACCATTGTGGGATCCCGTGACTCGATCTAACAATTCCTTTAGGAGAATCTTCACTTATGTCAGAACTGCCGATGAGTATATCATCCTTAGCAAATTGACTGCGCGACATCAACCCCAGCCACATCGTCTGAACCTTAAAGAGTCTCCGATAAAGTATCTGACAGAACATCTCTTGAGTCCCAGTTAAATGATAACTTTAACATTATTTTTTGGTTAGTATAAATGAAACCTACATTACCACACTTGATTGGCAAGTTAGCCGAATGTAAGCGATCAGTCAAAATTGGCGGAAAATACTGTCACTATAAAAATCCAGACTTGGTGTATACTGTAAAAGATCTTGCGATTTTGGTTGGCAACAATCGAGAATCTGTACATGTTGTGTATGAGTCGGATTATGAGCCGAGGGTGGTCTGAGTGCGCGACTTTGATGATTGGTCAAGTTTAGTATCGGTCAATGGTCGAGAAGTATCAAAGTTTAGTATTTGGTATAAGCACTGGTAAGCTGGCATTTTCTCCTTAAACATTATTTTTTTACAATTATGATAATATGAACTGGTTTTACGGGAGATCCCAAAATGCTGAAGTTAAACTTACACCCACTTTAGATAGTTCGGGTAAAGTATTCGGAAGATTACCTCGATTCATCGATACTGGTCTTAGGGAACCAGGAACTGTCGAAAAACAATATTTCGTAAAAAGCGGCGAACTTTATTACGTAACCGGCATGCGAGGGTTTCAATTAAGTACTGTACCAAGTTACCTTGTTGTCAGAAATGCAGTAACAGGTGAAACTGTATCTACTGTACTTCCGCTCAATACAGCCGATTCAATATTCGGACCCAGTATTGTGGGAGTTGGCTCAGATGATCCGTCAGATACACTTTATTATCTATCTTACACGCGTAATTCTGCATATGTGGAATATAGAACGAGTAGCGACTTGGTAACTTGGGGTATGCCTGTTCAAGTTGCTGGACCTGTTGCCGGTAAGGTTTACTACAACACCAGTGTATGTTATAATTCAAAGCTGGGTAAGTTAGTGATGGCTATTGAATCCACCAACAATAATTCTGAGATGAGCTTTGTGTTTATGATCACAGGTAATGATTTTCTAACTTGGGCAAGAATCGGCACTCTCAAGTTTGGCGACCCAGGATACGCAGCTTGTCCAGTTCTTGACTACCGAGCAAGCACCGATTCATATTACTTTGCTTGGTTGTCTTTCACTGGCTCAGAATACCAGACTCGGATTGGCAAGATTGACGGTACGATGACTACAGTGAGTATCGCAGCATATCCTATTCTCAGGTCTAGCGGTACTGATGGAACCAATGCTAGTGACTTGGACTTCTGTGAATATAATGGGGAAGTTCTTATGAATTGGTGCAATGGAAATCAAACAACTTGGGGTGAGGGCAGACTCGAGCTGTATACTGGTACAATGGAACAATTCTTCAATCATGTAGACAGTATGATTACCATGGTTACTCCGGTCATATTGGATACGATTACTCGTAAGAGTTTAGGAGAAGTAACTGTATCTTGGATATCGGAAATTTCAGAGAGGATCCTTGAATCAACTAACATGAGCGATAATCCCAGTGTGCACATGGATATAGATTTAACTGAAATCTTTGTCAAAAAACTCCTAGAAAAAAATGATAATGATGATAGCTAATAACAAGCCCCAACCGATGTGCATAATCTTCGTTTCAGACGTTGTCTCAATTATAGGTAAATTCTGCGACCCGCGAACACTGTATATATTAACCAATGTTAGCAAACTGACCGAAGATGTATTGCGCGAGCATTTGCCAGAAGTGCACACAATGAAGATTCACCCTAAACTGATCTTGGTCTCGGAGGATCCTAAGTTTAGAGTACTCAATGCTTCGGTGAAATGCCGTAATCAGGTATTCTCGAGGATATCAATAAAACTGAAGACACTGATGTTCTTGATTGGGTCACTGGTGGTAGATCTCTTTATTATTGCGCTCCCTCCCCTACAACGAGGTTTATCCGCACTTACCATAAAACAACCAAATATGATGAGACTCGCCGCAAAGTAATAGTTTTCCTTGATAAACTTCCCGATGTATATGAGGAAAGGTCTATCAAAAGATGTTTTCCCTATGTAATCTGCGAGTATCATAAACTGCGACAGGCATACAGATTTTCACCAACTGTTGCCGATAAGAGCAATGAACGCAGCTTCCGCCTCCAGTAGTTTTTTTAATTGAATGTCCGAAGAGAGTAAGTTCACAATATGTTCCCCGAAGATATTTGTGGTTGTATCCTAAAGTATGTTGCGGGTTTCGCTGAATATCGAGCACTTTCGATGACTTGTAGGGACTTCCATGAATCTAGCAAACCTTTGTCTGCGATATTTACAGAAACACGTGAGACATTGAGGGGAATTCCTTATTTGCACTCAAAGCGGATTATCGTTATAAGCCCGATGCATAGGTATCGTATCGTCCGTATGATTATCAGAGACATTCCGTCCGAGATGTATTCCATCGAAGGTGTATTCTCATATGGCGGGGCTCGAAAGCTGTTGCATCTGAGTTTCAAGGAAGACGCAGGCAAATTGCTAATGCATCAACATTTCTCGGTAAAATGCGACGAGCGGCACAGAATAGTTAGTGTAAAAGTGGCTGACCTGGAAATGCAACAACATATTACTGCGGATCCACTTGCGGTTGTCCAGTACCTACATATATTTCTGCAATAATAGGCGCTCTTTTTTACAGTTTTAGAGACTCGATTAACCTGCCATACATACGTAATCGTAAAGCCCAAGAAGAGTTTGAGGAAGCCTGCTATAATGGACAGTTAGATGTTGCAAAACGGCTTTATGCGGCAAACGAGGATATCCCTGTAAAGTATGCATTTAAATATACGTGCAGTTATGGACACATCCATATAATTAAATGGCTGCTGAGTCTGGATTGCGATATTGACCTTAATGATGATGATTGCTGTGCCATTACATCGGCGTGTACTTATGGTTATCTTCGACTTGCTAAATATCTACATAAGCGTGGTGCCAGCATTAACGGTGCTTATAGTGCCTTCAATGGTGCATGTGCAGATGGAAACCTAGCAACAGTAATGTGGTTGAAGGGTAATGGCGCTCGGATTGACGCTGATGATGCATTTGTAACAGCTTGTCAATATGATAACTTACATGTCGCAAAATGGTTGTACTCAACATACAAAATCCGTGTCGACGATGATGTTCGCAATCTAATTTATGATAACCCCCGCAGACGCATCATTTCGGATAGTCAGCGTAAAATGCACGATTGGTTGTATAGTTTATAATTAGTAGCCAAAAAAGGCAATAACTCATGAGCGAGTTATCATATCATCAACGATTTGATATCGATTATCACTGAGCGACAACCAGACTATATCTCGTGGATGAGTCACGCTCTTAGATTGGTAGCGCCTAAAATTACATACATTCGATTCATTGCTGACGAGCGATCTCAAGTATATTATTCCTGTATGGAACACGGCATCATCTGTTTCAGTTTTACTAGTATTTACCAACACTGCAGTGATATTGCCGTCAATTCGATACTGGATTTCTGTCATCTTATAACGATAATTAACGAAGATCGGATTCAATTAATTTAGTTGAAGCTCTCTCCATTGTACAGAACACTTTATCGAACACCGAGTCTGAGGATGATGCTACTTCTGGAACACGATTAGTCATCATCTTTAACTCAATTCTTAACTCCTTTGTTAATTTCTTCTCTTTGAATTTACCGCCACGAACATTGCCCAGTCCCATAAATCTAGCTACAATTCCGACGATGATGTTCACGTATTCTACATTTGGGGCCCTAAATTTGACTAATCTGTTAGAATTATCACAGACGCCAAACACAGTAGTTGTATCTTCTTGGTTGCTCAATACATAAAACTTGTTGGCGGGGGTAAACATGTGTACAGTAACAAAATACTCGTTCGAATACATCGATCGGATACACGTCCGATTTTACATTTAATTTAAAAAAAGTGAATATAGGATGCCACTGTGTTAGGATAATGTCACCCGGAGAGATCATAGCTATCGGCAATATCAGAGTATCATTGACGCTCTCAGAGACCGAAATCCGAACCATTATTCTTAATATCGATAATGGACGCCAATATACGGGTAATTACAGCAGATCGCGCTTCCCCGCGTTAGATGGTTTATTCAGCGATTGGACTCAGTTTTACAACTATTGTAAGATGGCTATTAGCACAATTGCTGAATCGGCGGATAACCCGGAAGTCGAAGCTCTGGCTAAAGTTAGCGAATCAAGTATCCATATATATTTGGACACGCCAACCGAAGTGCATACATTTCGGCTCACATTGAGGGAAATCCCATTGAGTGACATCGGACGTATCGAATATCTCATTAAATATCTCAAACATACCAATCAATATACCCCAGAGAAATCAAAGGCATTGCTCGACAAATTGGAAAAGTATCGCCTTCAGGCAATCCTTACTTAAAAACAATATCTTATTTTTTAGCATTGCGATATATAAACATGGAAGAAGTGTTCGTGAAAGTCGCAGAATTCATGATTTTGCCATTCAGATTATACAGAATTAGCAAATCGGTTAAATTCGCAATCACTAGATGTCTGAAACTGGGTAAGATAAAACTAACCCATCTTGTGTTATTTACTGTACCCGAATATATATTCTTGGAATATCCTCTTACTTTTGGCAAAATTCGCGAAATGCCAGTCTCCGGCCAGTTTACGAATGCATTCTATATGAGGCTCGGGCATATAATAGACTTTAACTCGGTCAAATTTGCTAAAACCAACAATATCCTTGGTATATATCGAATGATAAAAAATAGAATAACCAAGAAAGCGAAAGTCGCATTTATGCACGCAGCATCGAAAAGTATAATAAATGTATCTGACATGCGCAGACTAGGGACTCGATTAGATTGGCGTATTATCAGCTCGCGCAAACTACCCGATATGTTGATAATCCACTTTCATCGGAATATTGTTTGGTCTATTTTCTTAAACCAGAATTATAGAAACTATTTTGGGGTAGACGCAACTGAGATTATTGTCAACTACGCAGCAAAGTTAGCAAAAACTACTCGAGTAATCTTGCCTGCATACATTCAGATGCATCGTCGATCCCCTAGTACATTGGTTTATACTAACTCAATTTTGGAATTTCACGAACTTTGTCGGCACTTCGACATAGATGAAATATTTATAGGACACTCATGTTCCGAGTCATTAGCCGAAAGAGGTATTAATGTGCCAATCTCGCAAGTATCGATGTTCAATAAACCAAAAACAGATACATTATCTCGGGTTGAATTATTTCGTGCATTGAATGAATTGAATGAACTTAGCAATCCCATTGATTGGTCTATCTCTAAATATGGAATTGAGTTGCGGTTATTCAAGGCTATACAGAAATTCAAACTGCCGATAAATGGACATTTCGATGAGAAGTTGATGGGAGTTATAGAAGAAGCCTATTATAGGAACCCCGCAATTGCGATAGATTGTACGATCTTGGTTGTAGAAAATAGGCTATTCAGCAACTCGATTATTGAAGCTAATTTCGAGTTATTGTACCCGAGTTATAGATGTGGATAATTTAATTGAATTACATTTTCGTGAAGTACTACCATTATGGAAGGACGTATCTTCACTTCTGCTCAATTCGCCGAACTGCAATGGTGCATCGATGTAATGGCTAAACAACTTAGTCCATCTAATCCCAGAACTAACAGGAAGCGATTGACGACTTTGGTCGAAATGATGCAAAAGATAACTAAGGAAGTTGAATCTGTGCATATCGATAACTCATCTGCCCCTTCAACATCAGAGGTTACCCCAAACCTGTACCCCACTGTGCTAAATCAAGTTTTTGCACATCTACAATACGAAGGACCTTACATTAAAGCGATGTTTGAGCACATGCCAACTTTAGCCGAAGCACAAGAATGCTCTTATGTTCCTGGTATAGTTCTCTTTGCAGCTCCGTTTGCTAAGGTGTCTGGACTTTTCAAAGTCCAAGATCCCGAAGCAGAAATTGTGTCTATCACATTTGGATGCCGTGGACGCACTGAGATTCTGGAGTTTGTGTTGAATGAACAGAAGTATATCCCTCTGGAATCCCAGTTCTACGAAAATCACATGAAATCTTATGTCGGCGGCTTTATGCACGAGACACAAGAGATCATCGACGATGTAGTTGTGCGCGTGATCAGTATCGCAGACCAAAGCAATAAGATGTACAGAAATGATTACACCAACTTTATCAAGTTTAGCGAGATGTGGGAAGCGATCATCCGCGATATGCATGCATACTAAATATCAAATTAAATACACTTTTTTATATCTTGAGCAATGGAAGCCGAATTTGTTAGCAATCTTATCGCTTTACATGAGGGTTCCCTTAACATAATCACAATCTTTGATAAAGCATTTAAAACCAAAAATATGAAGGTGATGTGTATGCTTTCGAAGTTTTTGCCTGCTGACTATGATGTTGAGTTATCGATGAAGCTCTTAAGAATAGAAAGTTTTAAGAGGGAAATGGAAGACTCATCGATTATTTATTCTTTGGGTATGGCAAGAAAACGCACATCTTAATACTTGATGACGATCTTCATGAAATCGCTGCTGGGGGTAATTCGGAGGTTTCTGTTATTGGCAAGAGTAGGCATTACAGTTTAGTTCATGATTATGGAGTCTTTTATATTAAGTTTAATGACGAAGAGACAAACGTTGGATATCTCGAACCGACGCGTATGATGCATATGAATCCTAATTCTGCAATTTGTGAAAATGGCATATTTAAGTTTTATATCCAGGATCTCAGAGATTATGGATATTTTGAGCACTGTGATTTTTATCAGCTATAACAGAGCCACCGAAGTGTTATTGTTTTTTTAATTGAATTTAAGTTATCGATTACCAAATGAACTTGCAGATATCCGATATTATCGGAGCAATAGCCGAGTTCGTGCCATACATCTGGAGAATCGCGATGCGTCGCACTTGCCGATTGTGGAGAGAATCCATAGCTGACAAACTTCCTGAAGAACTTACTTCGATTACTCTGTTGCCGGGTATGTATGTGTCGGGTGGACATGTACTTAGAGCTATCTATGCTGGTAATTGGCCAGACACTTATGTTGCTGTTGCTGACGATGCTGTAAAAAGATTGTATGATATTAGATGGGATATATGGAAGGTGCATCGTGACATAGATGTCTACATGCTGGAAGACTTACCGAAAACTCAAGAATATATCGATATGTTCGGGGGACTCTTCAGCCTTAATCATAGAGGTGTGCCAATAAACTACGGAAGATGTGATTATTTGTATAACAAATGTTCGATCGATTTCTATCCTCCTTACAGTTGCAGACTTTCGCATCTGGAGAGTAAAATACCGATAAGACAGGTTTTACTACGATTTGACATTCCTATTTGCGCGTTTGCATTTGATGGAAAAAAGTTGATGTTCCCGGAGTCGCCGCATGCAGATGTATTTGCGGGAAGTTGTGAAACTTGGATACCATGTAAAGACTCAAATCCAGAAAGATTGGAAAAATATCGCAGCAGAGGATTCATCATCAATGAGACACTTCCACCAAAGTAAGTTACCCGAAGTGGTATTGTTTTTTATGCGCAAAATATCCAATTGTAGACATGAAGTTTATGGTATATCAAACAAATGCAAGCAGTTATTGACAGCATTATTGCACTCTGTAACGGATCAGTTGACACAGTCGAGCTCTTCAAGGAAATGTATAGACGTGGAGATATCAAAGCGATGTGCTTGGTTTCAAAGTTCTTACCTAGCAACTACAAGGAGATCTTCGCCCGCCAAATTGGATCTATCAGAGAGCTATCTATGCCAGTTGCAGTCCCTGATTTCTACCTCAGAAACAAGGTTTTCCAAGAGCCAAATATGGAGATGTTCGATTATCTGTTCCTCGGGAATAAACGCGGACACATTCAGATATTCGATGATGATATGCACAAATCGGCCCTAGAACGCAGCAACCCCGATGTTGAAGTTATCAAGAAGATAAAAGGGATTAGTTCTGGTCCGTGTAGCTTTTACATCAAGATTAAGGATGTCAAAATAACCGCGAAATATGTTGAATTGATGGAAGAATCGACTGTTGACCCGAAGGCACCTATTTACATGAATGGTGTTTTACACTTCAACGTCGAGGATCTCAGAGATTGGGCTTGCGCTCGATCATAAGTCACCCGACTTTACTGTAAATCGATAATACATATGTATTATTTTTTGTCATCAATATGCAGGCTAATGAACCACCCAAGAATAGATATCCGCAAAGCGAGTTCCCAAAATATCATTGGTCTTTTCGACAACGCTCTGAGTAATCATTCTTTGCATTACACTGGGCTCGAGTTTGTATATCGAAAGATGAAAGTAGTATCGATCGATGGGAAAGACCCATTCGACTATATATACACCAAGTGTCTGCCAAAGTTCGGAGCATTATTCAACATTTATGATGATTGGCAGATAAGCGCGATTCTTTCGGTTGACATGAAGTTACAAAAATTAGAGTCGGGTAAACCCAGTCAACCGGTATATTCAGGGGTAGTTAAGATAAAGTGGTCTGATGTTGGCGCATCTAAGTTGATAAGTAAACTCGATAAAATACGAGGTCCAGAATTAGTTATCGATTTGAGAGATAATGGAGGCGGGAATGGGGAAATTGTGCGACATCTAATAGTTTATTTATTTGGCAACAAGAGACTATCGAGAACTTTCTATAATAACCCACTTTATGCATGTGCCGCCAAACGAGACAAAGACTATACTGAGCCAAAAAATGGATTATATTGTTGGAAAGCCGAACCACTACAGGAATATAATTATCCAGGTCGCCCTGATATATCTAAAATCACAATACAGGAAGCGCCAGTACTATGTTTATGGGTCACTTGATTCAACTGGCGGGACAATTCGAATTATATGGACTTGCGCCGAAAATACTGATATGTGCACCTGGTTCGCGTTCCCGGATCCAGCTAATAGGCAATATGACTAGGTTTGATACGAATGATGGTAATTCGATGCGTCTCGGAAACCTAAACTATTCTACTCAGATGCAATTTCATGAAGGGTCGCTAATTAAGACAAACTCGGTAGCATTCTGCGATTCCACGCAGGCTAAATACCTATCTAAAAAACTCAGACCACACTATATGAAAATCTTCAATGTTGTGCACTGATATTATTGGAGTCATTCTGCCATTCTGCGAGTTTCGGGAAAAGTCAAATTTGGTGAAAACTTGTCGTGAATATATGAATGGCTACTGGAATAAGTATAAACTATCCATTAACTGGACAGATAGTTCAACATATATATCAGTTGAACGGAGCCAACATGAGCTTCCCACTCTTTCGGAATTTCCCAAATGTCTAGAAATGGCTAGAAAACTCCACAACTCGGCTATATCGATAAGAATAAAATATCCTAAGTTTCACTTCTTCGAAATTGAAAAAGCCGCCATCAGGAATTGTCCACTCGTATATGTAGAAGTAACCAACCTAGAATCGTTAGATATAGATTGCCTATACCACGCTAGACATATAACCGTATCACGGCCGTTCAGTCGAGAGTCATTCCATGTGTTTAAGAAGTTCAAGGATCTGCAATACTTGACTTTAATTACGGATACCCTGGGTGAGAGTAAAGAATACTATGATCTATCCGATATATCGGTAGGTCGTTTATGTCTATCAAGTTTTTGGAGTAAAGATCGATTCAAACTCGGACCGATCAAACACTTACGGGCATTCGCGTGGCCAAGTATGTGTGATTACGAATTATGTAGATTGACTCTAAAATCGATAAGAATCTCATTCGTCTTCACTGGAATGTCGCGCATCGATTTGTCTCAATTCTCTAATTTAGAGGAGGTTACTATAAATGTATGTAATGTTGAACTATCCATGGATTTGCCAATGTCAATCAAGCGATTTACTTATGGAGGGTTTAGCTTTCCAGAATTACACACAAAAGAGTCGCCAAATTATGAATTCGTTAAGTTTATAGACGTTATATGGTCTCCCAACCAAGTTGAAGCCATTAACCGATTTGCTTCGAGACATCCCAATCTGCGCAAAATCGACAATGGACACTATGTCAGGAAGTAACTTTAATTGAATGCGATTAACCACAGAGATACTCATGGAACTCGATCACTGGTTTAATATTGCTGATTTCTGCGAAGGACCCGAAAAGTTTATAATTTCGCGAACTTCCGGCACCCTGCACCAAATGATGTGTCAACGTTACATTGATCGAGATTTCGCACTTGGAGGTAAGTATGACACTGATTTGTCTGTGATTTGGCAATATGGATATGACATATATGTTTGGCCTGATTCGATACACTCGTTGCCCACATCTGTTCGTGAGGTCATTTACTACGTGCGACGAAGATTCGGAAGTCAATGGAAACCTTATATCGTGCGTATCAAAGAATATATGCCAAAATACTTCAATGGTAAGATTGATCACGCAGAATTACTCATAAGGCAAAAAGCCATTAAATGTCCCTATAGAAAGTTGTATGTCAACGGCGAATCCATTAGAGAGAAATCGAACATACCCATTCGGGAAACACCTTGCAATGGCATTCCTTCGACCGATATTGATGGTGCACGTGCAGCTATCGATATGTACAATACCATGTACTCCTACGACATCAACGGGAAAGAATATGTCGAATACTACGAAGATTGCATAAACATTCCTGGTCACTTGAAGCGAAATCCCGACCAACCGAAACTTAGGCCCAAAAGTAAGATGGCTAAGCATCTTGGATATTTCGGGTTCTTGGAGCTCATCACATCACGAGACACTGAAATTAAGATAAGAGTACATCTGATGATCAATCTACCTGAAACTGCATCTTGGCAATATTACAACTTTGTGTTTGTATTCTGGCATCCAGATTCCGACTGGAACAATGGCAACTTTAGACGTGGAAGGTTATTATCCGTTTGTCATGAAGTTGAACCAAATGTCAGAATTCTCATCATCTGTTCAAAATCCGATGATTTGTTTATAGAACAAGACTCCGATGTCAAGAAAATACTCACATTTCAGAGATTTGGTAAATTATCTTATTTGCGTATATGCAGGTATGCGATGGGGGTGGATATATCCGGGATACCGGCAACCCAAGAATCAGCCGAATATCAATATCTTAAGTATACCATGCGATGTGAATTTCGTCCATTGCAACCCGGATATCCAGACATATTCCACGAAGAAGAGGGAGTGAAGTATATGTATCCGATGGATATCTCCGAAGATATCTGTTAACTTTTTTAATTGAATTATTGTTGCATCCAAACACGATCAAACCGATGAATCTCGATAAATCCGGAGATTTGATACCTTTAAATCGAGATAATATATTCTTAACCGAACTTAGCATAGTAAAATCTACATACTACCAACGTCGCGATATAGTTCATATATATCATGTTAGATACTTAGTACCAGATACGCTTAACGCGGAAGACTACATCATCCATGTAAACTACCGAGATGATCCAATAATCACGCCAGTATCCGTCTTAGTTAACGGAGTTGATATTACAGACAGTATCTCTGATCGCCTTCGTACACCTCTTCGGTTTGCATTAGAAGGTAGAACTCGACCTACGGTGAAGCATTTGAGTCTTAAATATGATGAGTTATTCGAACAAATAGAAGCTCGTCGAAGTCTAGTTGGTCTATTTCTATGGACTTTCGAGAAAAGTTATGCGTCCAATCATGGACCGGCTGATCTAGAATTTTACCAAGATTGTTGTATTGCGCGAAATTGGCCGAAACGCCCAAAGTTCGACTTTATTGGTGGAGCTACTACCTGGCAAATAGGGACAGTTGGATATCTCAAGTGGTTTGCAAATTTGCCAAGGTCCATAGATATCAATGTGGCTCTGCAATTGTTTACCAAAGATGGTGATGAGTGGTTTCCTTGGACATTATATGCTCAAATTACTGGACATCACAGTAAAATAGTCTTTCTCAGATTCAAGTACCGCAAGACTTCTGTTGAGATATCCGATTTTGCCGGTCAACTACTTGATTGGCGCTTTGAACGCGTCGGATACAAATTGTACACGAGTATCTACAAACGAGCCAAGGATATACTCATTGGCGATTAGTACTTGGTTATCTTTTTTATATATAAAGGATACAGCCTAAAGTAAGATGGAGATTAAGGACATACTCGACTACTGCATAATTCCTTATCTTGATAAACACAGTCTCGGCGCGTTTGCCCGAGTAAGCCAAGAATACAATGGAATACTACGGGGAAATTCTATATATTTGGAATTTCTACATCATTGGAAGACAGGCATCACATTTGTGCAAGCATGCAGTGATGGACATTTACATATAGCTAAATATTTGTGTAATGCCGAGTCTGATTTGGAAAAAGCACTCAGATGCGCCTGCAGAAATAATAGACCAGAAGTGGTAGAGTATCTTTGTGGGCTCGGCGTACTTGATTGTATTTTCGATAAAGAATCAATGATAATTGCATGTGTGAAGGGTCATCTGGGAATAGTAGAATATCTCATTAAGCATGATATACTTTTGGGCGAATCTGAGAAATTTCTCGATCGCATCCTACTTGAGGCGTGTGAAAGTGGATGTTTAGAATTAGTCAAGTTATTGGTCAAACTTGGCGCAAATGTTCAAACATCTAAGGAACTGCCACTACACATCGCGTGTCACTTTTGTCACTTTGAATTGGCGAAATGGTTAGTTGGCGCAGGTGCCACAACAACAGGAAGAGATAGAGAAGAAATATTCCACATCTGCCGCAGAAAGAATATAGAGATGTTCAAGTGGATAATGAATATTGTAGATCATGTATGTCTATCTTCATGTGTAGATTTCGAAGAACATGCGATTGAATTGGCTGAATGGCTCTTAAACTCTAATTTTAAATTAATCGAGGACGTTGATGAGATCTTTCGGAAAGCATGTAATACTGACAATGTCGAGTTAATAAAATGGGCTATCAATAAATGGCCAAATATATCCCTGGATATAGATGAACATTTCGCAAATGCGTGTTTCGGCGGCCGAGTCAATATTATTAATTGGTTGTATTGTTTCGATCAAATCGCAGAAGATACAATAATTGAAGGATTTACGTGGGCGTGTCTTTACGGACACATAGATATCGCTAAATGGCTTTTCTATGATATTGGCGTAGATATAAGAAAAACAGATAGATTCGTATTTGAAATGTATGGGCACAATACAATTGTTGATTGGCTGACATATCGCAGCTACTGGCACATTCATCCTGGCCTATATTTTCGAGATACGCATAACTCTGAACTCGAAACTTTGAGGTGGGTGAAAAGCGTGGAAAAAACATCTTCGTAAATTTAATTGAACCTCATTTACCCTTCAGTAAGATGCAGATCGACGTATTCAGATACCATATATTGCCGTTCATAGAAAACCCTATTGAACTTGGTATGCTTGCCCAAGTAAACCAAGAATGGAATAAAGTATTGCGAAAAAACATCATATACTCAGAGTTTCTGCGACACTGGAAGACTAATAAAACACTCGCGGATGCTTGCAAAAATGGGCATCTTCAAATTGCGAAATATCACCATAACAGGGTGGGCAGCAGGCTAAATGAGCTTATGTTTAAGATAGCTTGCTATGAAGGACATCTAACGATAGTTATATGGCTCGTTAGCATTGGCGTAAGTATACATCTGGATAATGAGTATGGGTTCAAATGCGTATGTCGTAGAGGTCATTTAGACTTGGCGCAATGGTTTCATTCACTTGAAATCAACATCCATGTAAATCTGAATTATGCGTTTGTATGCCCACAAGTAAAGGAACATCCGAAAATAGTAGAATGGCTGCATACTGTCAAGTTATTCAAAGAATGATTTTTTTACCTGGACCTTCGATACTATTTAACCATTCTACTATTTTCGGATGTTTTCTGATATTCTTATTGAGTTTTTGCAGAGGAATATCCATATCATTCACACTGTGCATCCACTTAGCCAACTCTAGATGTCCATTTTCACAAGCGTGCTTAAATGCAAAGTTATTGTCTTGAAATCCGTCAAAATAGTCCTCTACCTCGTATAGAATTTGCACCACTCTCAGATGTCCATTTTTACAAGCATGTCTAAGCGCATAGTTATTCTTCGCAGTATTTGAGAACGCTTCTTTATTGATGAGCCATTGCACGATCTCGGAATGTCCATATTCACAGGCTTTCCTAAATGGATAATCTTTGTTGACTCTCATATTAAGTTGACCATAGTCGCTTACCGAATTTAGCCACTTTACCATCTCGAAGTTTCCATATTTGCAAGCTTTCCCAAACGCATAATCCAGGTCAGGATCCGAGCAAAGTGGATGCAGCCATTTGGATATATCGAAATATCCATATTTGCAAGTTTGTACAAATCCGTGTTCTATATTAACATAGCGGAAAGTCGAACAAAGCCACTTTATTATTTCGAGATGACCAAATGTACAAGCAGCTATGAGTGCATATGACTCCGTTCCATAGAGAGTACGTCCCTTGCTCAGATATAACCATTTTATTATATGCAAGCATCCAAGTTGACATATTTCGACAACTCCCATTCCTGGTTTATAATATGTAACAAGCTCTTGATAAAGTGGCACCTCTTTGGCTAACTTTCTGTAACTTTGGGATAATTGTGAAATCCTAGCGAGTTCAATCGGTCCACAAAATGGTATGATGATTTCTCTGAAAATATCTAAAAAATCCATCTAATAAACTTGTGCAAGATCCTTTAATTTAATTGAATTCGGGAGTCTGTGATAGTACCTATGAGCCGAGCACTGAGATCCGCGACCAGAAGATATATTGCTTGCGACAAAACGGGTAGACCGATAACAGGATTCTATTGCCCCCAAGTAGAGCCGCGCATCAATGTGTTATGCTTAGATCAGTTAATATTTGTGATGATCCGATACAGTACTTGGGTTTCTGAAACTGAGGCTCCCTACAATCAATATTCGTCAAACTACATCAAACGTATTTTGCTCAAGGATCGAACAATACATCCTAGAAACTTCTTCAAGTTCATAGGAGCTGAAGTTAAGTTTTCAGAAAAAACATGTTCCAGGATCCAAATAGTCGGAGACCCAGACTCCCAGACATACAACACTAACATTGAGTCTATTATTCTTGGTAATCTTCAGCTTGTCCGCGTCATTGGATTTACCACACGTGGTGTTTGTGGATGGGATTGTAGAGGTCACCGTGATAAAGCTCTCAGAACTGCTTTGATTGTGATGCTTGAAGGAATTGAAATAAGACATACAAGCCGTGAATAAAGTGCACTTTTTTATTTGAAATATTCCAGGTTTTTGAGTATACCGTAAGTCGTAGTGATGCCGACCCACAGAACAGCTAGCCAAATGAGGGTCAAGGCTATTACAATTGTGTATGATGGGTTTACACATTTGGTAAACAGGATCTTCGACTATCTTCAGCATTTAAAGTAACATGCCAAGAAGGTCATCTTAAGGTTTTGAAGTGGCTTTGGTCCATTTGTGGAGATTCCATCTCGAACATGGTTGACTGGGCTGATGTTTTAGCTAAGACTGTTAAAAACGGTCATCCTGAAATTTTGGAATGGCTTATACCCCTGGTGAAATTGGGCAGACCAGTATTAGAAAGTATACTGACCCAAGCTTGCGAGAATCATAACCTGACATTGATCAAAATGTTACTTGCAACCGGAACACGTATCAGACCGGGAATTGTCAGATATATTCGAATGGCACCCGGAGTTAGAAAAATGCTGAAATCGGCAATCTGAATATCGAGTCCTTTTTTTACACGAAATCAATCGTACACAGTTTTCCATAAAATTGAACTTACCCACGCAGATGTACAATCACATGGACACACCTGATATATTTACGAATATTATCCCATTCTGCAACATCGAGACCATTAGCAGACTCACCCGTGTAAATCACATGTGTTACTCGGTCATCGGGGAAAATCCCGTTTATCGCGAATTTGCGGAGTGTCGAAATAAATTCAACTTTGTGTATGCGTGCAAATGTAATTTCATACACGTCGCGAAATACCTATACGAAAAGGGTCAAAGTGATCGTCGTCAGAGAGATGAATGCTTCAGTTACGCTTGTTATCAAGGTTATTTGTACAATGCGCAATGGTTGTATGAAATTGGCGCGAGACCAAATGATTATCGACCGTTCCTGGCAGCCTGTCGATACGGATATCTCAGAATGGCTATGTGGTTGTATGATATTGGCGACGTAGATATTCATGTCACAGACGATTACGCGTTCAAGGAAGCATGTGCGTCCGATCATGTGCTGGTGGCGCAATGGCTCATTCATTTTGGTCTTGGTGTAAATGCCGGCAGATGGGCTGGAAGTGAATTTCTCAACGCTTGTATAGGTTCTCGTTTTGGGATAATCAAGCTGTTATACGGATATGTTGCGCATGATCTAGATATCATCGAGGATGGATTTGAGTGTGTCTGTAGAAACGAACGTCTCGAAATCGCGCAATGGCTATACAATTTCGGTAGAATTGATGTTCACAAAAACGATGAATGCATACTTAGACGTGCCTGTAATTCCGGCAATTCCAGGTTCGTGGAATGGTTAACCAGTATATGTGACTAATTTTTTAACTACACGTCAGTAAAAAATTGAATCTCATCTTCATCTTTGTAATCCAATGTTCAGATCAATCAAGAGAATCGCACCAATTGTAGCTCACAGACCTCTGTTGGGTAAAAGCATCGCCCGCAGAAATTTCAATGACAAATACAAGACTCATAGAGCTCAAGGTACCGCAACTTTGGTTGTGATGGAAATTGCCGAAGATCTTACGGGTAGAGATGTATTCACCAGACTCGAGTTCAACAACCAGTTGTTGGCAAGTGGAGTTTCCATAGCCGTGATGATGCCAATCGCTTATGGACTTGGCTTCGATATGGTCACAACTGTAGAGCTCACACTGGCATTTGTGAATTTTACATATGTAGTTGTGATAGCTACATTCCTCATGGAGATATTCGTATGTTTCGCCATAACAGTATCATTCCTCTTCTTCCTCATAACCCTTGTATTGTTCATATTCTTCGGTATCTCTCCTCCAAAATAACTAATTCCGGACAACCGAAGACAGTGATCGAATGTATATTTTTTTACATAAAATCATCAGGTTCACTATCGTCTGATAGAGACAACAACCAATTGAAGACTTCGCGTCTTCCCGACTCTCGAATATACTTGAATATTTTACTGTTCGACAAGTCAATGTTCACACCTAGGGTATATAACCATTGTGCTACTTCGAGATGACCCCTGCAACAAGCCTGCATAAATGTACAATCGTGTGTCCAATTACAAGAATTTGGGTGAAGTTCATGTAACCATTGCGCCAATTCGAGATGCCCATTTTCGCAAGCGAGTTGGAGTGCTGACCGATTACAATACCAAAAATCTGCGTGTTTCGGTAGTTGTAACCACATTGCGATGTTGATGTAACCAAGCTCACAAGCCTTCACAAACCCGGGTATCCTACCTTGTAGATATATATATTATTCCCGATTACTGATTTCCAATGATCGGCAAATTCACGATAAATGGGGGTTTTCCCAATAACCGAGTAATGCATGCGACTTACACGAGCAAGTCGACTAATAGTTTCTGCTTCATTGTCGCAATACTGCAGAATGACATTTACAAACACGTCGTGGATATCCATCTACATGATTGTGGGTTTTCAATTTTATCCGAAAAAATGCAACAGATGAGTTACTTATTTGCATATAAATTCGCCAACCATACTTTAAAGGCTATGTCTTTAGGTGAAAGCCTAATTTCCTTCAACACACTGGGGTTGATATTACCGAAGCTCAACAACCAATCTAAAACATGTTGATGTTTATGTTGGTGAGTCCACAAAACCGCAGAATCATCATCCGTATGAGTATCCATACCCAGGCTATACAACCATTGCGCTACATGAATTGGGTTGGGGCGTTAGCGCCTTGGATAGCTCGATTTTCGATGATGTTTGTGAAAAGGGATGTCTCGAGGTTGCACAATGGCTATATACCCTGAACCTCCATCCATATAGGAATCGAGCAATTAGACGTGCTTGTTGTAATGGGTATTTCAAGTTGGCTCAATGGCTACAGACAATTGGTGCAAGTATTTCTGTGGATAACTGCAATATATTTACGGACGTTTGTAGAAATGGGCATCTTGAGATTGCAGAATGGTTGTGGAATCAAGGTGTGACTGATAGAAATGGCGGAAATTTTGCCTTCATTGGCGCTTGTAGCCGCGGACACCTCCATGTTGCACAATGGCTACAGAAATTCAATACTGTTGATATCAACCGGGGTAATAATTGGGCATTCAGATGGGCTTGCATTGCGAACCAACTTCACATAGTGAAATGGATTTATGATATTGATAATGTTGCCGCCCTCAGAGATATCAAGTGTATACTTCCTTTAATCAAGAGACCCAAGAATAACATTATTCTGAATTGGCTCTCTGAATTGTTTAGGATGGGTGCTTTTACGTTGTAGGTAAGCTAATCGAACATACTTTTTTTAATTGAATATGGCGCTGTCAAATAGTTATTAACAGATGAATTCTAGACTTATTACTGCTTGCGCTAGGGGTGATTATGAGATTGTAAAACAACTTTGTGAAGCTGAAAAAGAGGCCAATGAACGTGGTGCAGATCTTTGCGTAAAGAACAACAGAGCCTTCTTGGAAGCTTGCAGCTACGGACATCTCGCAGTTGCACAATTATTAACCGCCTATGGCGTGAATGTCGATGCGAATAACTACGACGCCTTTCTGGTAGCCTGTAAAAATGGTCAACTCGAAGTCGCAAAGTGGCTGTGGACTCTTGGTGTCGACATTCACCGACGGATGAACTTTGCATTCAAAATAGCTTGCGCGGCCAACCAACGCCATGTAGCAAAGTGGATCTACGGTATTGACACCGCTGGCGTCATAAAAGATATTGGTCGCATAATCGAATTACCAGAGGATTATGAGCACATTGATATTATCGATTGGCTCTCTGAACTGGCTCGAATGGGTGCCTTTGTATTGTAGATCAAAAAATACGCAGTTGTTTTTTGCTGTGAATTACTTAGGAGTAGGAGAAGTTTTAACAATTCGGAACCACTCTACCAATTCGAGATGTCCGTTTTCATGAGCCAATGTCATTGCACAGTCAATATCTGTGCAGGTGTCCATATCATCCTTATAATACAGCCATTGCGCGACTGCTAGACGATTTCTTTCGAGTGGAGTATCAAGAAGGATATTAGTGGTACAGCAAGCATACCAGAATGGGAGTCCTTTCTTTATCCCGAAGTGTACAACCATTACATGATGTCAAGATGACATCCCTGACAAGCGGCGAGAAATGCTTTACCCTTTCCTGTGTAAATATCTGCATTATGTTTGTGTAACCATCGAGCGATTTCAAGGTGCCCATATAGACAGGCGAGGATAAGTCCATAGTCGTTATCGACATGAATATCAACTCCCACTCTGTGTAACCATATGATTATATGCAGGTGTCCTTTGCGGCAAGCTTCCTTAAATGCATTTCCGCGAAAGTCTGCACTCTTGTTATCCATCTCTTCGAGAACTTTGAGATTACCCTTTGTGCAGGCATTGGTAAACCTTTGATAATCGATTGTGGTATTCATTGGATATTAATTTAAAAAACCACACTTGAATAATGAACAATCCAGATATATTTACAGACGTTATCGTGCAGTATTGCGACACTGAAACTTTATCTAGACTTGCGCGAGTAAGTTGCATGCATCATTCGGTTGTTCGAAAGAATTCCATTTATCGGCAGTTTGCGCAATGCTGGCAAAAACAATATGACTTTCACGAAGTCTGCAGACGTGGTCATATACATGTCGCTCAATGGATGTATAAACGAAAAGCGGCCGCCCATAAAAGCCTTGATCTTATCTTCGCCCGAGTCTGTTTATACGGGCAGCTTGAAGTTGCGAAGTGGTTGTATGATATATGTCCAAGACCATTACATAGGGCAACTATTAACTTGTCACTCAGATGGGCTCATGAAAACGAGCATCTCGTTGTCGCAGAATGGTTAAATACAACATTTAATTGAAACCACAAAAAAGTCTATAGGACCTTCATGGATAATTTAGACATTTTTACCGGTATCATCGTGCAATTTTGCGACACTGAAACTTTATCTAAACTCGCACGAACCAGTGAAAATTACTATTCGATCATCCGGCAAAATCCCATTTATCGGCAGTTTGCGCAATGCTGGCAAAAACAACACAGTTTTTATGACGTCTGCAGACGTGGTTACATCCATATCGCACAATGGATATATAAATGCGGTATTGGGCATCCAAGAATAGATGAAGGATTATATCTCGCTTGTGAAGGGGGACATCTAGAAGTTGCACAATGGTTATACAAAATCGGCGCAATTCTCATCGCATACGATGAACACGCACTTTCCGGTGCTTGTGTAAATGGGCATCTAAAAGTTGCACAATGGCTAGTAACTGTGAAAGCAGAGATTCATGCGCAGGACGATTTGGCATTCCGACTAGCTTGTGAAGGGGGGCATCTAGAAGTTGCACAATGGTTACAGAAGCTTAATGCAAATCCGCATGCACGGAATGATGATGCGTTTATACAAGCTTGCAGAAACGGGCATCTAGAAGTTGCAAAGTGGCTCCATAGTTTTGGTGGTATTAATGTTAATATGGATTTAGAGTTCCCGATTGTTTGTGGGAGAGGACGTCTTGAAATTATGGAATGATTGTATAATCTTGGTGGCGTTAACCTTCAGACAGAAATTGCATTCCATCTCGAACATAGTCGAGAAGAAGATTACTTTAAAGTTATACAGTGGTTGAATGGGCGTGGTGTTAATCCAAAAATAAGACACGAAACAGTATTTGTATTAGCCTGTGTCGGCGGAGAACTCGAGCTTGCACAATGGTCATATGGGCTTGATATACAGAGAAATTCCGTATTCGGAGAAGTTTGTTGTCGAGGATATCTCGAAGTCGCACAGTGGTTATATAAGCTTGGTGGCATTAACATTCGCGAAAAAAACAATCGAGTAGTCAGGATGGCCCGAAGAGGCGGACACACCGAAGTGATAGAATGGTTAGAAGGATTGTTGAGAGTCAAAAGAATGTCACTCGATTCTTAATATTTTTTTAATTGAAATTACAGTAGACTCACATCAGTTCATGAACAGCCAAGATATATTTACAGACGTTATCGTGCAGTATTGCGACACTGAAACTTTATCTAGACTTGCGCGCACATGTTGTGCACATTACTTGGTTATTCGGGAAAACCCCATTTATCGGGAATTCGCAGACAAGTACACTAAGTTGGGAAATATTGCTTATCATTGTAGATGTGGTCATATTAACATCGCCAAATACATGCACTCTCGTGGTGTGGATATTCATAAAAGAGATGAATTATCGTTAAAGAATGCATGTAAAGGCGGGTATATGGATATCGTGATATGGATATATAGTCTCGGGTGTGATATCAATGCCCGTAGTTATGCGTTCGCGACTGCCTGTGAATATGGTCACCTTGAGTTAGCCCAATGGTTATATGAACCTGCAATAAAGACATATCCCCGTTGCTGCCCATTTCGGTTGGCTTGCGGAGGGGGTCATCTCGAAGTCGCACAGTGGCTACATAATGTTAATTTTAACATCTGTGAACCCAAAAAATATTCATTCAGATACGCATGCGGGCGAGGTCGTTTGCATGTAGCAAAATGGTTCTGGGAATATATACCACATGACGAAGATACAGTGATAGAAGCATTCGAGAATGCTTGTGAAAATGGCAGTTTATGCGTAGTAAAATGGCTCTGTGATTTAGGTATTGATGTTACACGAAATATCCGTGAAAGGTTTTGGCTTATTTGCCGAAGAAATATAGATGTCGCAAAATGGTTTCATGAATCTGGAGTATGTAATGAAAGAACATATAGTGTTGCATTCGGGGATGCCTGTATATGCAATAATATCACAAATGCGATATGGTTAGTTGATAAGGTCGATTTCTCCGGAACTTATGGTGATAGTTTGTTTATATCCGTGTGTGAAAGGGGTCATTTCAAGATTGCCCAATTATTATATGAAACTGACTCCATTGATGCACATACTGCGGGTTCCGGGTTTAGGGCTGCTTGTGAACGTGGTCACTCCAAATTAGCGCGATGGTTAGTCTATCGAATCATTAATCTTCGGTGTCATCGCATATGGATAACCAAAATGGCCAAAAGTGTTAATCTGCGTCCATGTGCTATTCGGCAGCTAATAAAGTTTAGGGATCAGATGTAGTTTTTTGTTATAAAATTGAACATCCGGGAATGTATAAAGCTTTAACCATGGAAGGTCAAGATATATTTACAGACGTTATTGTGCAGTTTTGCGATCCAATGACAATAGGCAAACTTGCATGTACGTGTCGTACGCATTACTCGATCATTCGGCAAAATCCCATTTATCGACAGTTTGTGCAGTTTTACGATAAATCTAAGGAATTCGATGGAGTTTGTCTGGATGGTCATATACATATCGCTCAATGGATGCATCGATCCAACATATATACAGACGAACTAGTAAACAATGGTTATGACTGTGCTTGTGCGAATGGACATCTCGCGATTGTTGATTGGATGCGGACGTTTGACCCAAATATACACCTCAAGAGTTATCGAGGATTTGACTGTGCTTGTGAAAACGGGCATCTTGAGTTAGTCAAATGGATGTATAATCTTGGTGATGATATTTATCCCGAAGACATATTTATCCGCGCCTGTGAACACGGACAACTCGAAATTGCCAAATGGGCCTACAACTTTGGTGGTGCAAATATCCACAACTCTAGAGATGAAGCATTTCTGGAGGCCTGTTTATCCGGTCATATGAGAGTTGCAATGTGGTTGTACGACCTTGGTGGTGTTAATATTCATACCGAAGAAGATAGTCCGTTTATTTGTAGCCAAAAGTACCCCGAAATTATGAAATGGCTATATAGACTCGATGGAAGAAATATTCACGAAGATGCAATTAAATCCACGTTTGAGCAGGCCTGCGACGATGGATGTCTCGAAACTGCAAAATGGCTATATAAGAAGCTTCGCACCCCAGTTGATGTTAACTATAGATTTCAGAACGCTTGCAAGAATGGACATCTCGAACTTGCACAATGGCTTTATAAAATTATTGCAGACGTTCATCCTCCAAATATTAATGAGGCATTTATCAGCGGTTACATGAAGGGTCGTTTAAGTATTTGCAAATGGCTGTTTACTCTCGGAGCCGGTAGACGACTTATGTTGAAAAAGAAGGAAATACGACTCGCCAAACGCTTTAGAAAGTAATTGTTTTTTATATAAAATTAGACGTATAAACAGATGTGCAGATACTGCGATGGATAACCCAGATATATTTGCAAATGTCATTATGCCGTTTTGTGATATAGTAAGTTTGCTGAATCTTGGTCAGATAAGTCGCATGCATTACTTGGTCGCCCGAGAAAGAACTCCCTATAATGAATATCTCCGGCAGTCAAAAGTATTTCGCGCTGGTTTGCACAAATGGAGAAAGGCCAACAAGGGATATAAACCTGGTAGATATGATATGCTCACTATTATCTTTAAGGGGAAATGTGTGAATATTTTGAAGGAATTTCGCGTATTTGGTGGGTTTAAATTACCCGATAAACGGATGTTCAATCTGGCCTGCACTTATGGGAATCTTGAAATTATGCAATGGTTATATAGTTTGGGCGGCGTTGATATTCACGCAGATGATGATTATTATGATCCTTTGAAACCGAGATATTATATTTACGATTGTCGTGATAAATGTGAGGAATATCCCTTTACCATAACTTGCGCTAACGGAAAACTTGATGCCGCAAAATGGATATACAGTTTTGGCGGCAAACCTAGCAGTGGAGTACATAATTACGCATTTCTGTTGGCTTGTAATAATGGAAAACTTGAAGTCGCACAGTGGTTATATAGTCTCGGCTTTGTCAACATACATCACCAAAATGATCGAGCATTCAAGGTAGCCCATGAAAATATGAAAGTTAACGTTATGAAATGGTTATATGATTTTGGCAATGTTAACATCTATGGACTCTACTATGGTGATTTTACCAGTCATAAGTGGCAAGGGCAGCTCAAATATATCGAATGTTTATCTGCAATCGGGGCAGACGTTCGCACCTATGTTAATCGTACATTCGTGAACGTTTGTTTTCCCCTTCCTCCAGAGATCTTGGCCCGATTACCCAAATGTACTCTCGGGCCTCTAGAAGTTCTGACAGAGTTGCTCAAATATAATCCCGATATCTATTCCATCGGCAAGGAAGTATTTGGGTGGACTCTTGAGGATGATTGCGTCCAAATTGTAGAGAGTATGTGCGCCGACGGTACCAATACTAATATTCGTATACAGTACCATCCTCATAGACGCAGCTGCACCGATGAACGTCAGGAAATAATAAAGTGGTTATTTAACCTTGATCCAGAAGGTTTCATAAGGGAACTCAAACTCGACACCACTGAAGTTGCAGCAAATGTATCATAAAATTGAATTAGCATGAATAAATTTACAATGGATAACTCAGACATATTCGAAAACGTTATTGTGCAATACTGCGATACTGAAACTTTATCGAGACTTGCTCATATAAGTCGCATGCATTACTCGGTTATTCGGGAAAATCCCATTTATCGGCAGTTTGCGAAGTTTTACAAAAAGGGAGATAAGTTCAAAACCGTTTGTAGGAAAGGTCTCATACATATCGCACAATGGATCCATAGCACTAAAGGCTGTAAGCCATCAGAGTTTTCCAATGGAATCAAATATGCCTGTAAATACGGATATCTCGAACTCGCGCAGTGGATATGTGAGGTTGATGAAGGGCGCACCGAACGCATCGGGCAGTGTGAGTTCATAATTGCTTGTAAACATAATCAACTTGCCATGGCAAACTGGCTATATAAAATATCCCCAGAATATTGCGGGCATGATGGTGAGGTGTTCGGGAATGTTTGCTATAGCGGTTACCTCGAGATGGCTCAATGGTTATACAATGACGTACAAGGTCTCGATTATGACTCCATAGGTGAAATATTTCAGGACACATGTCACACCAAACATCTCGATGTCGCCAAATGGTTAAACGAAACGGGTCATGTCGATGGTGATGATAGAGTAATAGGCCTGGGATATGCAGTCGAAGGAGGGTACATTAAAGTTGTGGAATGGTTGCTCGATATTGGAGTTGATACGTCCGATGATGGCGATAATGGCTTGATCATAACAGCGTGTGAAAATGGTCACCTGCAGATTGCCAAATTGTTACAAGCCCGTGGTGCAGATATTCATGCGCAGGATGATTGTATATTCAAGTTCCGTTTGACGCATCCTAACGAGGGATGTCCCCGCGAAATTGACTCAGCTATACTCGAATGGATCGATTCCTTGAGAGGAAAGTAAATGTTTTTTTATAAAAACTGAATGCGTATAATGGATGATTACATGGACGCAGATATACTTACTGTGATCGCGCCATTTTGTGACATTGAGACTTTATCGCGACTTGCTCGCACATGTAAAGTTAACTACTCGGTTATTCGGGAAAATCCCATCTATCATCAGTTTGCGAAGTTTTACAACAAATTTTGCACATTCAGTACTGCATGTGAGCAGGGATACATACACATCGCAAAATGGCTGTATAGTCGGGGTGCCGGTATTCATGGTAAGAAGGGCTTCTTATTTACACAAGTTTGTACGCATGGACATCTGGAGTTGGCTAAGTGGCTATGGAGCCTCGATACTGGTATTGTCGTTGACTTTGTCGATATTCCAAGTCTTTGCAATAGAGTGTTTAAGTTGACTTGTGAAAGCGGACGCCTCGAAACCGCACAATGGCTACTTACCGTCTGTGTTATCGATGTCCATGAAAGTTATGATTCGCCATTCAGGCGAGCTTGTGAAAAGGGGCATCTCAAAGTAGCCCAATGGTTATACAACTTCGGCAACGTTGACGTTCATGCAAAAGAAGACTATGCATTCAGAGAAGCCTGTGTAATGGGATGCATCAAAACTGCAAAATGGTTATATAAGTTAGGTCAATTCGATGGTTATGTGGTAAATGTGGCATTTACAATGGCTTGCAAAGAAAACCATCAAAATATCCAGGAATGGTTACAGGGATTTGGCTGAAAGTAGATGTTTTTTTATAAAAATGAATTTACATAATTACATACATATAATGGATATTCCCGATGTATCGATGGAAGTGTTGCAGTATTGTGACATTATGACTATAGGCAGACTCGCCAGCGTAAGTCGCATGTACTACTTGGCAGTCAAGGACGGCATCGTTTATCAGGAATTTGGACAACATTCACGTGAGTCAAAAGTATTTAACAAGGCTTGCCGGCATGGTCACAATGCTGCACTTTTGAGGATTCATGTATTCGAAGATGCGTGTGAGAGTGGGCACCTGCATGTTGCAAAATGGCTAGTGTCTCTTGGTACTAATGTTCGCCAAGCTAGTATATATCTGTTCGGAAATGTGTGTACGCGCAATCACTTGCATGTCGCCAAATGGTTAAAGAGGATAATTGATGCAACCTTTGACTTAGATGCATTCGTACACGTTTGCGAACATGGGTATCTTAACGTTGCAAAGTTATTACATGCATTAAAAGTAGATACTCGCATCAGATATGAACGTGCATTTAAAGCCGCATGTGCAAGCGGAAGACTCGAAGTTGCAACCTGGTTGTGGACTTTAAATATAGTAAATATTTACCATGAAGACAACTATGCCTTTAAACATGCGTGTATAGGCGGACATCTCGAAGTTGCAAAGTGGCTGCATAATCTTGGTGCAGGCGTAGGCGACAAGGAGTGGGCGTTCATAAACGCATGCAAGCATGGGCATCTCGAAGTTGCAAAATGGCTACAAAGTTTCGGCATTGATGCTCACATATATAAACAGGCTATCAGAGCAGCAAATTTAATGAAACGACCCAAAATAGTTAAATGGCTAAATGGCCTGAACAAGAAGTGATAGTTTTTTATTAAAAAATGAATACGCATGTTCGTAAATAAACCTAAGATGAATATTACCGACACATTTACCAACATTATCGTGCCATATTGTGACACACCAACAATTGGTAGACTTGCTCGTGTAAGTCGCATACATTACTTGGTTATCGAGCAGAATCCCATTTATCGGCAATTTGCACAGTTTTATGACCCGTCGTACGAATTTTACGATATATGTGCAAACGGTCACTTGCATATCGCTAAATGGATATATTGCCGAGGTATAGATATATATGCACAAAATGACTATGCCCTTCGACGTGCTTGTAGATTTGGGCAATTTGAAATCGCACAATGGCTCTTAACGTTGGGTGCCAATATTCATGCACATGGCGATCAAGTGTTAAAAAACGCATGCAAAGGTGGTAAGCTTGACATATTGAAATGGCTACATAAACTTGGTGTAAATATTAACCTGCAGGGTGATGTGGCGTTTTTAAGCGCCTGCACATATGGCCGCCTAGGAGTCGCGAAGTGGATACATGAATTGGGCAATGTCGAACATCATATGTATAGTTGTGCCGCCCAACGTGCCAGGATGCGAGGGCATATGCATATGCATCATTGGATTTTCGTTGATATTTTAGGATTCGCAAAGATCTGACCTACTGATCATATACTTTTTTATTAAAAAATGAAATGTGTAAACCTTATGAATGACGGATATAAGCATCGAATTAAATGTTGACCTACTTGTGGGAATATTGCAGTTTTGTGATATAACTGATATCGGCCGATTTGCGCAAACTTGCAAGTTATATTCGCACATAGTGGCTGATAGTTCCATTTATTGCGAATATATGGGACAATATGCATGCAAATATTCCCTTTACGAAATTTGTGGATCGGGTCATTTAAGCGTTGCAAAATGGATATATAAGAGGGATCCAAGTATAGATTTTGGACTTTCATTCTACTATGCATGTTTTAAGGGACATCTGAGAGTTGCACAATGGATAGAAGGCTTAAATAAATGCACACACAATTTATTTACAGAGTATACACGTCACGAAACCGCCTTCATATTGACATGTCAATTCAATCATTTTGAGATGGTACAGTGGCTCTACGGATTTGGCATAAACAAAAAGGCAATCAAAATAGCAACTGAGGGGACCAAATGTACTGAAATTATTGATTGATTGGTTGGCCGGCTTGTAAATCTTTTTTTATTAAACCCATATTTCTGGATTTATGAACTCATGAGTTCAGATATTATCGATCAGTTGACCAATGTTAGTAAATCGCATAATATGACGGTTGAGCAATGGGTATGCAAATTTGGCATCGACAAAGATATCCGTGATGAAACTCTCAGGAGGATAATCAAATATAAAATTGGCTTGTATACGGAAGATGAAGTTATCGAGGTGCTCCGTAGTTTAAGTTAGATCTTTTTTATAAAAAAATGAATACACTCAACACTGTACTGTCATGGAATTTTGCACTGATATATTATCCGTGATAACCCAGTATTGCGATACACAATCCTTGTCATGCGTTGCTCGGACATCTAAAATAATGCACTCTGCAGTCAAAGATAATCCCGTTTATCGGCAGTTTGCCTATCACTGGAGTGAATTTGATGAATTTCATACAGTTTGTGGGTATGGTTATATCCACATCGCGAAATGGATGTATGACCGTCGTGCACACGCGGGTTCCAACATAGATCTTACACTAGCGATAGAAAATGCCTGTAAAAACGGACATCTCGAAATTGTCATTTGGTTACCCAAAATACCAGTCTGCTACTACGGGCCATTTTATCTCGCTTGTGAAAATGGACATCTCGATGTTGCAAAATGGCTATATACCTTCGAGATTAAAGACACAAAACAGCTATTTACTTTCAGGATCGAAGATTGGATGGTTAGATTTGCGTTCAGTAAGTCCTGTGTTTGCGGTCAGTTAGATGTTGCAAAATGGTTACTCGAACGTGGTGTTAATATCCATCTTCAGGGTCGTGATGGATTTGTAGCGGCTTGCCAACATGGACAATTAAATATTATTACATGGTTGTACGATCTCGGAGTTAGAGTTGGACCAAGACTTATGTTTGCGATTCGCCATACTTGTGAAGAAAAACATGAAGAGATCATGCAATGGTTACGAAATCATGAAATTGACCCTAGAGTGGATTATAATTTTAACTGCGCAATTTATTCAGAAGGAAACTACGGAGCGATCAAATGGGCTCGAAGTCTCGGGAGTAAAGCACCTTCATATTCATGGATATTTGTGGAAGCTTGCAAAAACGGACATTTCACTCTCGTTCGAGAAGCTCAGAGACTCGAATGTTTCAGCATTGACATGCGAACTACTGGATTTAAACTGGCTTGTGAAAATGGGCATCTTGGTATGGCTAAGTGGATGTGTAGGCTTGGAGTTAACATGAGTTTAGATATTCCTCTGACATTCTTGAAAACTTGCGCGAAGGGATATTTCGAGACTGCAAAATGGTTAAATGGAATTATATATATACCCACAGATATTATCGATCTGGCTATCGACGTATCTCTAAAAATCGAAAACTGTCAATTCGCAGCATGGTTACAAAGTCTCAAAGTTAATCACCGTTGATTTTTTATTAAACTTGTCAACTTCCATGAAAAATGTATGGATGCATCTTACGGTCAAATACTCCACCCACGTGAATCTTGAGGAGGTTCTCATATCCGTTATTATTAAACACATCTGCGTTTTCCAGTATCTTTTTACATTCATCGACGCCAGAAATGACCTCGAAGGTTGGGATTTTGATGATTCTTCGGGCCATAGATGTGTAATTGTATATGTTTATGTCTTCGATATGTTCTTCGTCAAATGAAGGCCATCTCGATATACGCTCGTCAAGTGAATCTTCTCTAACTAGCCCATCTGTGGCTAATCTATCCCATTCGGCTTCAAAGTCCTTGACCAATGTATTACGTCTACAATACATAAATCCGACCTCTTGCACACGATAATCTATGCCGTCGACTTCATAAACCAAATAGTTTATACACCGATCGGCCAAGTTACGGAATGATTCAAAGCTAATCACCATTGATAATCTTAATCTATAGCTAAATTATTCAATTTTTCTCTAAGCAGGTTCCATATAGGTATTTTTTTAATTAAATACTGCGTTGATATTTGCAATGAATAATCAAGATATATTCGCTGACATTATCATACAGTTTTGTGACGAATCAACAATCGGCAACCTTGCCCGTGTAAGTCGTATGCATTATTCGGTTATTCGGGAACCCCCCATTTATCTGGAGTTCAAGCAATATTACGTACCTGGAGACTCATTTGTCAAGGTATGCCAAGCTGATCATCTACACATTGCCCGATGGATGCAATCTCGCATCGATATTTTTAAAGAAGATGCAGATTGGTTGTTCACAAATATCTGTAGAAAAGGTCAATTGGATATGGCAAAGTGGCTACACAGCATAAATTTGATAGATTATCATCGGCCGAACTGGACATTTGGGGTGACCGTATTTAAGCATTTACATATCGGAAAATGGCTATTACAAACATTAGACATACCCCTTCATTCGATTAATTGGGTACTTGAAGATGCAAAAAAATATAAAAGAACCGATGTTATCGAATGTATATCCGCCAATTGTAGACCCCAGATATGTTTTTAATTGAAGTCATATAATCGAATAGATAATTACGATGATTTCCTGTTACATGTGCGAACACCTACCCATTGACCGCACGACCAGGTATTATAGGATATATGAGACATTTTATGACTGTTCAATTTGCGGAAAGAATCGCAATGGAAGAAGTTATACATCTGGTTGTTCTTCATGGAAAGCCTTTCAATGCGAAGATTGTGTAGGGAAGGCCTGTGTGTTTTGCCAGTACAAACCATGTGCACGTGTTGTGAAAGATAATTTGGAATATTCAAGTGTTTACTATGATTCAAGGTGTGCGAAATGCGATAACTATTACGATGTACAATCGCGCAACGGTCCTCTAACTTGCAGGGATCTCAGTTACTGCGAAGATTGCGCCAAAGATATATCATTGTGTAGCGAATGTGCAAATCCGGAAACTTGCCCTACGAGATCTATAAAACCAAAAGATAGAGTTGTTCGCGCAACTGATCGTCTTAGTGTAGCTGTACAGAAAAAGGTCTATCCTCTTTATGAGGGAATATTCAATGACCATAACCTTTGTCCGGGTTGTAAAGTATTAATGTCTGCCGAAGTTTACCACAAACATCGAATGTACTGGGATGCAGATTACAAGTTTTGGTGCGAGAATGTATGCCCCATTGATTATCAGACTCGTCGAGGTAAATGTCGATGCCTCAGAGATAATCGATGGGATTCATGCACAGCTTATATAACGAAAATTCAAGAAATCCGCAAAGAGGCGCACCAGGAATTACGTGACTCGTTAACCCGAAGTTCAAGCTAATTATTTTTTTTTAACATGAAGATTTGGTAGTAATCTTCAGATATACGATGACTTCCTGTTATATGTGTCAACGGCTGCCCATTGATCGTCCATCTAGGCTGAGTTCCATAACTCGTTGGATTTATGATTGTTCAATTTGCGGAAAACGGCGTATAGGGGATACAATCGATGAATCAGGAAGTTGCCCTTCATGTGATAGCTATCATTGCATCGAGTGTTTAGGAGGTAAATGTAAGATATGTCAGTATAAACCATGTAGACGTATAAAGAGTAAGCTACAAACTATTCTGCGATTTTCCTTTCCTACTTGTATAATATGCGATGGAGACATCGAAATAGAAACCAACGGACCATTAACCTGTAGAGACTTAACACGTTGCAAAGATTGCATCAAAAATAAACCCGGGTTATTATGTTCCGATTGTGTTAATCCTGCAACTTGTCCAACAAGATACGCAGAACCAGTAGACGAGGTTATCATAGCGACTGATAGACTTAGTATAACTGTACAGAAGATCGCTACGGCTGCTCGGGATTATGACAATGGGGAACCGCCGAATCACAGAGACTATAACCTTTGTCCAATCTGCAATGTATTCATGCATGGCGATCTTTACCATGAACAAAGAATGCACGTAGATTTAGGTTATAAGTTTCGAATAGAGAATTATTGTCCTTTTGGGGATTCAGCAACTTGTCAATGTCTTAAGGGCGACGTCTCAGTTTCTTGTTTGGCTCGCAGAGAGAAACTCAAAGAAATTCGCAAAAAAGCACACCAGGAGTTACATGGATTGTTTCTGAAGAAATATCAGCGAAATCACAAGTTTCACGTTGTTGATTGCCTGATAACCGAACTCAAATTGTATTGGCTAACCTTTCGATAAAATTGAATACAAATGGATAATTACTGAAATCTGGATGGATATCCCAGATATATTTGCTAACATTATTGTACCATACTGTGGCATAGAAACTCTGACTCGATTAGCTCGAACTTGCAGGATAAACTACAACATTGTTGCAGAAACCCATATTTACGGCCAATTTGTGCGGTATTGGAGAAAGTCATTGCAGTTTTACGCGCTTTACGGCAAACATAAAAAGTGTTGTGATAAAACCGAAGCCTTCAATCAAGCTTGTTATTCCGGAAACTTACATGTTGCTCAGTGGCTATACTACCTACCTAGCAACGTAATCAATTCTTGCATTTATTGTAGGGCTGCGCGCCTAAATGAAGCACTTGCGGGTGCGTGTAGAGATGGACACTTTCAAATAGTGAAATGGTTATTCGGAATTGATTCATGTAGCGATACATCCGTGTATAACTTCGTATACAATGCTTGCTTGGGCGGACATCTCGAAATAGCCCAATGGTTATATGGGCAAACTCCAGATATAGACCTGTATTCACTTGATGATGACTTGATCAACAATGTTTGTAAAGATGGACACTTCGAAATGTTGCTATGGTTGCAGGACATCGGCGTTGATATCTTTGCCGAAACCCAGATAGTCGAAAAAGCCTGTCAAAGCGGCAACCCTGAAATGATTACATGGTTGTACAACTCCGATAAAATCAATACACCTGAAGAGATAGCCCAAGCAATGATTGGTGCTTGCACTGGAGGACATCTTACAATTGCGCAATGGGCTCTTGATCTTGGCGCTATCAACGATCAAGTAACGCATCATCGTGCATCCAGATCTGCCATCTATCATGGTCACTTCGATATTGTTGTATGGCTGTTTAATCTCGGTGTCATCAATATCCATAATGAAGATGGATATGCGTTCAAATGTGCTTGCATGTACGGTAAACTCAGAATTGCACAATGGATATACAGTTTCGGTAGCGTGGATATGCATCTTTGCGAAGATTGGGCTTTTAGGTACGCCTGCGGTTACGGGCATTTCGAAGTTGCGAGATGGTTGTACAAACTTGGTGGAGTTGATATTCACGCAAAGCAAGATTGGGCACTTAGACTCGCATGCAGAAATGGCTTCCTTTCTACTATCCAATGGTTGCATAGCCTTGGTGCCGACTTGTCCGCCCGTGGATCTGTATCCGATAACTTCCTCGACAGCCCGCATGCTATGGTGATTATTGAAGACAAGAACTCACTTCTAATTGCTCGCTCACATGAGCGCATCCTTGTTTCACAATGGTTGCTCGCCCAAGGTGCTAATGCCGAAGATGAATAGACATGTATTTTTTAATAAAAATGAAACCAAGTGCGAGTAACAAGTAGTGAGCATGGATAATCCAGAAATATTCACTGATGTCATTATACAGTATTGTGACTTCGTATCTTTGGGCAAACTTGCGCGAACCTGTAGAATATATTATTCGATAATAGAGAAAGCCCCTATTTATCGTGAAATCACACAATATTGGAATAAACCGGATATATTCATGTACAGCTGCAAACATGGACTGTTGTATGTGGCTAAGTGGAAGTATCAGCAGGATAAACTTGGTATCAATATTACTCATGCACTTGAAAAAGCTTGTGGATGCGATCAACTGAAAGTTGCCCAATGGTTACACAGTCTCGGTGCTGACAATCGCGCGCGATGTGATGCATTTTTCGAACTTGCATGTAGAATTGGATCCATTATGGTTAACGGAAATACCTCGCGATGCTTGCGAATATCTCAAAAAAATAAGTTTTTTTGAACTCGTTTTAAATAAATCAGATCAACAGTAAACATGTTATTTACTTTCAAAGACCAAACCCAAGAATACAATCTCGATATTCCCCTCAGTGATATTTTCGACTTGATGGAGCGAATTCGCCCAGAAACGGGAAAGATCAACATGGATCTCGAAACTGCAATCAAGTTCATCTTAGTGGTTGGACCAAATAATGTGATAGGAGCGTTGGATGCAGAGCCTAAAATGGAATTTCTCCTTGAAAGTCATCCTCCAATAAGAATAATCCCGGTTAAAGAAAGGCGACTATGTTTGAAGATCGGGGCCAATTTATCTGATAGAATTTCTAAGGAATATCCGACAGGTGTCGAAACTGTTTATGATGCAAGTCAAAATACCATAAGTACACCATTAAGAATATTGACTGAATGGGTTGCCAAAAATAGAGTTTGTGAGTCGCAACTTCCTGAAATTGCTAGAATTATGGAGGATCACAGCGGGGATCCAAGTTTTATTAAGGTAGAGTCAGATTCTTTGGAAATTTACATAGAAAAGTCTATGGCGAAATCTTACATGAACATACAATCGCAAATGCTTGATTTTACCGAAACATGCAAAAAATATTATCTCTTCGATGGACCCGATTATATATACGTATTGGGGTGTGTTGACCATACATATTATATCGGTCGGACAAAAACACCAGCAAAGAGATTTAATGAACAGTTCAATCAGACTATCGAAGCGGCTGATTACATTAAAACTCATAAACCGAAGTCTATATTGTTCTGTGAAAAGGTGTCAGGTAAACATACAGAATATGAAAACGAGGTAACCAAATTAGCTATGAGAATCTTTGGCAGAGATAAGGCAAGAGGCGGATCCTATACTCAAGATATAGCAGGCGTTTATGAAAATTCCGATCTGAGGCCCACTGTAATATTAAATAAAACCATAATGGCTCGATTTGAGGGTATCTTCCGTAGCTGGCGAAGTCAAAAAATTAGGCCAATTACATAAAACTTTTAGGCTTCGGGGCTTTCCAAGTGTAAGTTATGTCGAACGTCTGGTTTCCGGGTTGTTTATATCCGTTCCAGTTATCGTCAAATATTTCTTTGATTCCGGTTATGGAGGTGATATCGTATTGATACTTTGTTAACTCAATGTCTACTTCAGTTAACAAAGGCTTCATGACTGCGATGAATTCTCTATCAAACCACTTCAATTTGGTGATCTTGGTAATGTAGAATTTCTCATACAATGGCTGACCATTCCATTTATTCACCGCGCAGACCAAGTGACATACATCGGACATGCATATTTCTGGCGAGTCAAGCATAAGTAAACCTCTCAATGCACCGATATTAATATCCGTGTTTCCGAGTTCATATCCTTTTATCGGAATTTTATTAGAACACAAAATGTCGACACTAAAGAACTGTCGCATGTCAATTTCTAACGCATTTGAAATATTTCGCAGTGCAATGTGGAGCTTCGGATCACTTGGGATAGCTACATCAAACTGACGGTAGAACTCAAAATCATCCGAATCATCCCAGAGTGACATTGTTTTTTTGCAGAGAGGTACAGGTAAGAAAGAGTCATTTGATTCTATACCGAAACTTGTATAGAACTTGGCTTCCTCGAGCTCATACTCGGTTTTAATGTTGAAGGCTCGGTGTAAATTGGTGCGATATTCTATTTCAACCTCGGCTGTGACTCCCGTATTATCGTCGAGGGTGGGTGAAAATAGGTCTAAACAGGGAATTTCGAGGATTTCATGTTTGGTGACTATCGGTTTAACTTCGGGATACTTCGGGAAAGTAGTGACGCACTTGATAAACTGGGTCATTTGATAATAATCAAACTGTATTCAATTAAATATCATGTCGGCTGAATGCCAAAAAAAGTCATATTTATATATGAGGGATTGATGCAAGAGCCAAGTTTCCTCGAAATTAGAATGCAATGACTCCTCCAATTCTTTAGCCCAAGAATCGATACGTTGCGGAAATAACGTCACGCAGTAGTACGTGGATAGCCATGACAGTATATCAGTGTGGCCATTTTCTTTTGCTGACCATCTTGCGAGAGCTATTCCGTCTACGATATCATCAATGGATAAACGCTCAATCTTCCATTTGGCTATGTAAATGTGACTGCTGCAGATTTCGTAAAGTCTATCAGATTCCTTCCAGTAAGTGGCGAATTCATGGTAAACCAAGTCAGACTTTGCTGCTACATTACATACATGGCAAGTTTGCGCAAATCGACTAATTGTAGCCAGGTTGCTATACTGAACAATACGATTAAGAACATCAGCGGACAGATTCATATTGATGCAACTTGTTAGGTGATTGTGGACGAAGCAAATTCAATTTTTATACATTTGGGTAAGCTTGTATCCATTTTCGCCAACGCATACTATAACCGCCAGTATAGCGAGTCCTATGTCCATATTCGTCGCAGAACCACATATATTTAACCCGAAATATATTTATATTAACTTGGGTTTCTAATAACCATTTAGCCACTTCAACTTGACCTGCATGAGTGGCGTCATTTTTCTGATCGTATGCAAAAACGCGATTCAACACATCGTGATAGTCGATGAATCCCGATTTATGGGAATGTAGCAATTGTGCGACTTTGAGGTGACCATGTATGCATGCAACTTCAAATCCAGAATCGTATAAGTATTTCGTGGTATTCAGGCTCATAAAAAACTCAATCATCTCTACACAACCGAATCTGCAACTTCTTTCATATAGATACTTTTTATTGACTTCCTCGAGTGTTCTTTGAATGTAATGTAGTGGTGTAATTTCAAGCAACCATTTGACTATTTCAAGTTGACAGTTTTTCAAAGCAAATTCCCATACTCGAGCTCGCGAACACTTACTTATACCAAATATGTAGAGCCATTTCGCAACTGCAAGTTGTCCATATTTACAAGCTTGCACGAATCCTCGGGATCTATCTACTTGACCACACTTGGTATACAAATATTTCACTATATACACACGGCCGGCAGCGCACATCTGCTCGAATTTTACATCGACGTGCCAGTGTGTCTTAAATTCTTGCCATTCAGAGTTGCATTTTGTTACTCTATTCCATTCTTTGCATACTTTGGCTATCCGACCGAGATCAGCTCCGGTCAAATATGGAAGCAAATATGTATCAAGTATATCGAAGTCCATAATACCCGACTGAAAATATCTCCAATTAGATTAGTAAAAAATACGACTCGCCGAGTTAGGGTCTCTAAACTTTCATACTGAGAGTGACTCCAACGGCGTTTTCGATGAGATCTGCAAGTTTATCTGATACTTCTCTCGCGGTTGAATTTGAAGTTTTCAACACTTCAGCAATAATGTCATTAATAACGGGTGCGTTAATAATATCATGGATAGTTTTGATCATGGTAGGGTCAGTGGAACCACTATTTTTTACGCAAGATTTAATGTAACTCGCGACAAATTTTTCAGCAAAGTCAGCGATACATCTATTAAAATCGGGATGAGCTCGGGTCGCGACTTCTACAGTGCAGACAGACTTAGTCGTATTTGCAGGTAGCTTGCCATCAAGGCGAGCACGAGCAGATTATTGCGCTTTAGCACATCGGTAATCTCATTGATATGGAAATTACCATACTTGGTCTCCAAGTGCGCGACTATCTCAGTTGTGGTATTGAATGGGGTTAATGTATGAGTCTTAAGATTAAGAATGTTGTATTTCGGAGGAGTTTCCATTTGTCTAACAGTAATATCGCAGATCAACTTCAATTTTATTTAGAATTAAATTGAATACCAGATCTGCAATTGATACCTAAGACATTTCGAGCTATGTCTAAGATTATATTTGCAGTCAAGGCTACCGGCGAGAATGAACAACTTACAGCATTGTATGATATTTCCATCAGAAATTCAATCATCAGATCTGATGGTCGCCCTTATTCATATCCGCCAAATTACGCTATTTTCAAGATGAATGAAATTGCGAACTTTGCGCTATTCGTGGATTTTCATGGAATTTCGAAAAAGGTAGCTAACTTTGAAGTCAGAGTTGCAAGCAGGTATGACAGACATGACCAAGTAGGTACCATCGATGGGTTCCGACTTCGACGTGAAATGGCCTTTATCGACATTATCGTTTACGATGAGACACATTTTGCACTAGGACTCGCCCCCGAAGCTAACATCCAAGCTCCGTTTTACCCACCTGTGGTCATAGAGGGAAATGAATTTGTGCTCGCGCGGTTCAATGGAGGTGTAGAAAGTAAAGTTGTCATAACCCAAGTAGCCAAGTTTGAATGTTTAGGAATCGACCTTTTAGATGACATTATCGAACTACCCACAATGGAGAATGTGAAGTTTGCGATGAGATTATTTGGTATCGATAAACCGATGACAATCCAGCAAATGTATGATGAAGTTAGATTTGACCGATATATCCAGCTGTAATCGTATCTTTTTGTGCTAAAAATTGAATTTTTATAGTTTGAATACATATCGATGACTGTCGAGGTTCTTAGAAACAAATTAGACGAGTTGATGAACGATCTAAAAAAAGATCGACATATGAGTACACTTGACTTGGTCCAAAGAATGGAAATATTGTTGGAGCTTCAGCAACAGTGTATTTCTGGAGCCGTCGAATTATTGGCTACAATTAAAGTAACTCAACTTGTCGAACCTTCCGTTCAAACTCAATAGATGCTCCCGGATTTGTTTTTTTGCATTGATCGAGAAAATTAATGATACATTCGCGGGTTTGCAGATGAACCCATTCAACACCCATCTCAAGTAATGAATTTCGGAATTCATTGACATTTGCTCCCATCTCTATGAGCCATTCTGTAAACTCTAAACGACCGTTTGTATAAGTAGTCTTGAGAATTCCTGGACAAGCACGAATATCGGCGCCACGTTTAAGGAGCAACTTTGCTATTCTGGGACATTTTCTGAAACAAGCAGCCCCAAACGCAAAATTCCAGTTAGTGTAGATATCGAAGGTCAACATCCACTCGACCATTTTGCAAGTTCCATATCTGCAATTACTGTAAAACAACTTGGAAATTGTTTGTATATCTGGGGTTGCACCATTTTCGATGAGCCATTTTGATGCCGAAAGATGACTATTCGCAATTGTGAGATACAGAGGTCGATCGTCCTTAATGTGTACATTCACACCAAGCGAATAAAGCCACTTCATAATGTTGAGATGCCCATTTTGACAAGCTAAACAGAAAGATTCATATTCCTCTCTTTGAGTCATACTTCCGGTTGTGAGTATATGTTTCGCTATCATCAGATGCCCATATTTGCAAGCTTGAGTAAACGTCATATTACGCGACCAGTAGTGAGAAAACTCATACCATCTTGGGTCTCGACGGGCTATCTCGTGACATTCTCGGCTTACTTGTGCGATTTTGCCGAGTTCCGGACCTCCCAAGAAGGGGACAATAAAATATTTGAAAGTATCTCGTTCCATTAACTGAGGGCGATACTAATTCAAATTAATTTGAATTACTTGACCTAAGAAGCTACTGATGATCGAAATCGAGAGACAATATTACGACTTTGTCGAAAGTGCCGTCAAGAGTAAGTTGAATGAGATAGGCGCAGAGTACCAAGGCAAGTATCTGTTTAAGCAACGAATGTATTTCCCTGTAGCCACTAGTGAGTTTAACTTTGTGAGAATCCGCAACACTGGATCTGAAGTAACCATAACTACTAAATCAAACAGTGATACTGAGTTTGAACTTGAGTCCGAACGAATCGTTGACTCCTTTGAAAGTGCTGTTGCCGAATGTGAAGCCAGAGATGACATCAAGTTTGCTTACTATCTCGAAAAAATACGCGAGATTTACGAGTTGCCCGATGCTGAGATTGTATTCGATTCTTATCCTGGGCTTGAACCATTCATAGAAATCGAAGCTTGTAGTGTCAGTCGCCTTGAAGAACTCGAATCCATATTTGGGTTTACCGGCAAAGGTGGTCATCGCGGAGTGTCCAATCTATATAAGTCGAAGTATGGCATAACGGCTAATAGGAAAAAAGATGCACTTACATTCGGCAATGCTCTTGGAAAGATGGGTCCGTTCATCCGATATAATCGCAGACTCTTTGAAACAACCCTGTCTGATCAGTTGACATTCGCGAACAACATCGTTTAATTTTTTAATTGAATGAGTCAATAAATATTACTCATATGTTACCGATCAGCAAACTTCCGTTAGAAATATGTCTACTAATATGTTCGTTCGCGACTCCCACGAAGGGTGACCATACTGATCCACATGTAGCATTTATGAATTTATGTGGCATTAAAGATAAGTCAAAGTCTGTCTTGATCAAACATCAATGGACCAAATACAGGCTAATAATCAAATACCAAAAGAAATATTGCAAGGGGTTTCGTGATAAGCTAATAAGCTCGACGTGTACTATAAGGACCATATATTCAACTGTAATGGAGTATAAAAAGGGTATCTTCTTCGGCGGAAAATGGCAAGTTTCTACAACCAAAAAAGTATCTGCGATGTCTACCCAGATAAGTAGAACTCGTAATTTTGATAACAAAATTGTACAATGTGAAATGATATCGCCGGATGGTGGTAGAGGCGAAGAAGCGTTTGAGTCCCAAAATCTGGAGTCATGTTATACTCACGATTCTTACTACTTACAGAGAATTTTGAGAAGATACTTTCCACGGTTGAACTACACCAGGATAATACCTATAGAACAGTTATTAACCATGAATGTAATGCCGGCTGACCATGTATGGCGAGGGATAATCTCCAGATATTTTCAAGTAATTTATCGATGAATGTCCTATTTTTTAATAAAAATGAGCCGTACTTGCACCAAGTGTGTGCAGCCATTGATGCAAACTTTGCGAAATTCGTGTGATTTGTTGTAAAATCGGGAGAACTCCCGATAAATGGGGTTTTTCTTAACAGTCGAATAATGCATCATGGAAGTGCGCGCAAGGTTGCTGAGGGTTGTTGTGTTGCAGTACTGCATGATCACATCGGCAAATATATCTGGGTAGTTCATGGTTACTGGATTTTATGATCTTTGGAAATAATTCAATTAAATGGCAAAAAATGTTGAAGTTCGGCTAAATTGCCGTCTGCGGACATATAACTCAAAAATAACCATTCTTCGCAAAATCGGCAACTTCGGCCAATTTCAGTCATAACAGATAAAGATGAGTTAGTTTTAACTTTTATTATAGTAGGAAAGTCAAAAGTGACGACGTTTTGCAGCATATTTTTTAAGCCTCAAATCAGCGTCTGGTATATGTCCCGTGAGCATAAATTTCAATGTTTGGTGTCCCGAAAATGCTCAAAAAATCAACTTTGGACAAATCGCAGTTAAATGATATTCGGACTCTCATTCGACGCGGGATTACACACATTCATCAAGTCAAAAACACAACTTTCCCCAAATATGATTCTGGTGCTCCCATAGTTACATTTATGGAGAACTTCTAAAATTACCCCCGGTATAGTCCAATTAAAGATTTGCCGATCAACGTATCATCCAACAATGTCTATCAACAAAACATTCCAAGATAAGGTTATTAGATTTGTCAAGAATGGAACTGAATATTTACTGGTGGCTAGAGACATCCTTATATCTTCAGCTTCGAGAAAAACTGAGTTGGAGTCTATTGAGAAAAGATTCGAAGTTGAGAGATTGACCCTTAAACTAGACGCAAAAACTAGAGAGTTTTGCTTGATTCACGAAGATGCAGCCCTCGATTACTTAACCAGAAGAAAGCAGACAAAGTTACATGACTTTGTTCGTGAATCATTTGCCGAGTTAAATAACGCGAATGCCCGCACATTTAAGACATTCGAAAATTGGCTGGGAAGACAAGCAGACGAATATGTTAGAGACAATAATATTATAGACCTGCGCCGGTATATTAACCCAAATAATCGAGCAAAATATTTGACAAAGGACATGGACCTCTCAAATCCACTCAAACGCGCGGAGATTACCAACAAATATATAGTAGCTTGGTTGCAGGAAACTTACCCTTTTAGATCCGAAAACCAAAACTTATTCTGGCTGACTTGCTCTCCGAGCCCGAAAAATGAGCTTTATGCTTATTTAGATGCAACCGACCCTGAAATTGGAGAAGAAGATCCCGCAATCCAACTTGTTCAGAATTATCTTACAGAAAAGGCTGAATCACTCGGTATCCAGGCTTGGCTGATTCCCGAATCTTGGACGTTGAACAGCGCCAACTTCGTGACGTCTGATATAACGAGAGATTATATCGAGTATACCTACACTAGCGACAAGAATGAAAAAGTCACATTTGTCGTTTATGTATAAAGCGATCAACCGATCAACTAGCCTTCAAGGGCTAACTCCTATTTTTTCATTAAATATATGTTCAGGTTCGGCTAAATCGCCATCTGCGGGTGTAAAAGTCAAAAATAACCATTTTCCACAAAATATGTAACAGGCCAATTTTGCCCCCAAATCAAGGTGAGTATCGTTGTCTCTGAGATATATTTATATTGTTGGATTTTGGGGAACCTTCAAATTCGACTTTGGTGGCTTCCCGTGAACATCGTTTTTTTCGAGCTTCAAATTTGAGTTTCCCGCCTTCCCGTGAACATCGATCGGTATACCCCAAATATTAAAAAACGCGTGAAACGTCGATTTGGCCATTCTCCATTTTTGATAAAATTAATTATTTCCCAAGGTATACCTGAAGTCCAAATCAATATCTCCCTATGTATATCGATGATTTGGAGGTTCTTTTTATTTTGGAAAATTACCATTGATTTTAACCATATACTGCTCGCTAACTTCCCCCGTCCAATAATATTGAATTGAATATTAATTAACATTAGTACCTATTCACGATGTCGACAATCAAGTTCGATGAACATCCAGTGACTTTTATCAAAATCGACAATATTTATTATGTCATTGCCAATGACTTATGTAAGATTTTTGCCGATGGAAACCCTAGTAGAGCTTGTAAAGATATAGTAAATCCCAATAAACTCAAAAAGAGATTGAAGTTACCAACTGGTATAGCCGAATGTATTATTCTTACCAAAGAAGGTGTTGAGCAGTTTTGTAAAATCAAACTTAGGTATCACGCAGATGTTGCAACAAGGTTGAGTGCTTGTCTCGCCAACTGTTTCACCAATTTATATGCGCCGACAGTCGTCACTCGCTATATTTGCAATGAACCCTGGATCATCAAAAGTTGCAAGAAACAGCTAAGGACAGAGGAAGGTCTAATCCATCCTGACCCTAAACCCGACCTTAAACATTGCGTTTGTCCAAATGAAGCGAACATCATTGAATATCCGGAAGCGTGCAATCAGACTATCGTTGAACAACTCACTAAAAAATGGTTCAGCGAAACCTATCCTTTCATGCGACTCGATGAACGCGAACTTCGTATGAAGTATATCTGGGACGCGAAGTTTCTCCCCAAAACGATAGCAGGATATTTACAACATATCAATGTGCGTGGTGAAGTTATTAAAGCGGACGATCCGATTATCGATAGAGCCAGGAAATATCTTGTTGACAACATCGAGCCAGACACAGTGACTTGGCCGCTTCCAGATTCGTATAAGTTGCTGAAATGGGAATTATCAGACGGCGACAACCATGATAGAAAACTCAAATTTGTCTATAGTACCGGACCAAAAATGATCACTGAAGTTACGGTTTGCCGAATTTAAAGTGAAAGAAAACCTCTCGTATAATTATATTATGCGCGAGTTTAACTTTTTGGTAAAAAGAGATAACGAAAAAGAAGGCTTCGGGGTCCTGGACTTCTATGAAAATGCAAAAGCACTTGGCGACAGATTTGTAGTCTGGGCGCCCCTAGATAGATACAAGTATTATGTTTTTGATAATGTAGATGAGTATATCAAATATGCTGCCTCGTTGCCCGAAAATAGGAGATGTTTTCACGAAGTTGTTTTTGGCGCCGTTCACCAAAAGTTTAGATTAGATATCGACGCTAAACATCATCCTGGTACCAAAGAAGAGTTCGAAGTTGCGTTCGACAAAGTAAAACTGGCCATTGACTGGGCGTTCTGTTCAAGTCACGGATATACTTTGAAACCTGCAGATTATGTAGTAACCGATTCGTCCAATGCAAGTAAAATATCGCGTCACATAATCATCAACAATTATTGTTTCCAGAATAACTCCGAAGTCGAAAGAATCTTCAACAGATTTATCAAAGTTCTTAGAGAGCATACCGATTTGGGAGACTTCGAGAAATACATTGATAAAGAAGTGTATAAACGCACCCAAAACTTTAGACTTGCCGGATGTCACAAAGGAGATAAAGCCGAACTTAGGTTCAAGCGTATCATTTCGACCGATCATGAACTCCGCGACTCCATCATCACATATACTGCTGGTTGCACGGTTGCTGAAATATTTGGGGAAAGGTCGAAACCTGAAATCGAAGATGATAGTGAATTGACCGAAGATGAGGTCGAGCAGGCAACCGAATTGGCTACTGGATATATTGATGATTTTGAAGTAGGTGTGCCCGTCGGTAGGATAATACGGTTGACCCGTGTTAGTGCGGGTTATTGCTGTATATGCAAACGAGAACACGACAATGAAAATGCATATATGCGATTGAACGCTGACGGTCGCTTACTTTTCGGATGTCATCGAATGGGAGGCAAAGGATGTATCCAAATTGGTTATCTTTCTGGGTCCGAGAATGTCAAAAAGAGTACAGCTCCGTGCACCCAAGAAGTGAAACTAGCTAAAAGTATAATGCGACTCGATGATCTTGTGTCTAAAGCTCGGTGTCAGAATTTGATACAAATGCCGGACTGCCAAGAATATGAATCCGAAACAATGGCGCCCTTCAATTCGAGTCATTTCAAGGATGTATATCTTGTTCAGGCTGCAATGAAAATGGGCAAGACAAAGTCATTCAAGCGATACCTAACTGAGAACTATGAGTTAAACGCGCCAAACCCAAGTCGCATTATTGTTGTGTCGTTCCGACAAACATTTACTTCCGAGCTTGCCAAGAAACTCAAGGATCTCGGATTCATTGCATATAACACAGTGAAGGGCAAGTTAACCCAAAATCGCATTATTGTACAAGTAGAAAGTTTGCATAGACTCGAGATAACCGATAAGAAGCCCGCTTTACTCGTACTTGATGAATGTGAGTCTATTCTTGGACAATTCGCATCAGAACATTTAGCGGTAAAGCGAGCCCAAGTATGGGGAGTATTCGAATACTTAGTCAGATGTTCCGGGAAGATACTCGCTATGGACGCACACTTGGGTTCCAGGACAGTCAATGTTATCAAAAGCATAAGAACCGACGCGCGATTCCATTTACACAGAAACACCTTCGCGAACACGACAGATTACATATGCAACATCACCACTGATACTGGTTTATTTATGGGCAACCTAATTGATCAAGTCAAACAAGGGTCACGAATAGTTATTCCCACCAATAGTCTAACTTCAGCAGAAGCCATTAAAGCCAAACTAGAAACAGATCTTGGAGAAACTAAGAAAGAAATTGGTATCTTTAGTAGAAAGACATCGGCTGAGATAAAGCGAACTGAATGCGGAGATGTCAACTCACATTGGCTAAAATACGATGTACTTATTTACACTCCGACTATATCTGCAGGTATATCCTTTGAAGAAATACATTTCGACGCAGTGTATGCTATGTTTACTGACAGGTCGAGTACTGTCGAAGAATGTATGCAGATGCTTATGCGAGTGCGCAACTTATCTAACAAAACGATTAACATACACTTCAGCTGCTCGGGCAATAATCTGCCCCCTGAAATCAACGACATTAAGACACATATTCAAAATAGTAGAGAAGCATTGAGAAGTCCAGCAATAACAGATATGATGACTTATGATTACGACGACGAAGGAGTATTCAAGTTTTACACGTCTCCATACTTCATGCTACACTTGGAAAATCGGCGTATGATTAACTTGAGCAAGAATAACTTCATCGGGGTAATGCTCGGTTACTTCAAGAATATTGGCGTTGAACTGAATATAATAGGTCGATCCCTATCTCAGGCAGATCAGACATGTAATGCGATAATTCAGAACGACTTTAATGAATACATAAAATTAGCAGCCAACGAATATTGCGAGAATGTGATGAAGGCAGATGACATTTCACCAGAAGAAGTCGACTTTTACAAAGCTAGAGAACTAGACATTGAACTAGGCAATCCAGTTCCTACATTGACACTTGACCAGGAATATTCATGCAAGCGACGGCAGTTACAGGATTATTACTCAGTTGGTCCCGAATCTCTGACTTCAGAATTTGTTAAACGGTTCGATCGAGACTCGGTGCGTCGGAGATATCGGGAACTTGGACGTATACTCAAATATGACAATATAACTGCGGGACTTGAGGGAATAAGACAGGAAGACCAGTTACATCAGAATGTGCGTTGCAGGCAAAAATCCATAAGCGAGCTCACTTACAATTTACACAAATTCTGTATAACATTTATGCAAATGTCAAATCTCAGTAAATTCCCAAGTGACTTTAAGGGCACCTATGTCTTATCTGAAATCATAATGGAAAACACCAAAGACCCAAATATTTACAGCAACTTTCGTTTACTAATGAAGAGCTGCTGCACTGATTTAGGTATACGATATATAGGCTTACCCAAGAAACCGCCAACCAATAATACAATATGTCGTTTCGTTGAGATAGTCTCATACATTACTGGACCATTTTACGGGCTCACATGGACTTGGCGAGGCATGGAAGAAGGTATGATAGCAATAAAATTCAAAGCAAAAAAAGAATTCGATATCGGAAGTAAGAAGAATACAGGCTCCAACTCACCGTATATCAAAACAGCACAGTAATTAAAGTAAGCCCTTTATTCGTTCGATTGGTGGAGGAGCTATATAATGATAGAACAGAGTGTTTAAATCATTGCTAAGGAAGCCATCTTAGCGTACATATGAATATACCTCTGTCTACACAATAACACACTTTTTTTAAATCAAAAATACCCAAATAAATTGAATATCCAATACGCCCAACACACACACAACACACACATGGACGTACTCGAACATCACATTTTCCCATTCCTCGGAGGACCCGACCTTGTCAATGCTACATATACCTGCAGTGAGTGGTATCATGTTAATTGCGTGAATTCCGTTTTCATTGAGTTTTCCAGACACTGGAACCCCAAGATGACTTTAATCAAAGCATGTGCAGAAGGTCATTTCGAGATCATGAAATACCTGATATATATGGGCGTCGATCCCTATAAACCATATCCGTGGTACATAAGACGTAAATCGAATCTAATTCTCCCATTTGTCTTAGCTTGCAGAAACGGACATTTACGTATCGCGCAATGGCTATATACCACTACCAAAGTAGACTTTAGACTTCAAAACCCATTCATGTATCCCGCTGAAGAAGCATTTGCTTGCAATCACCTCGATGTAGTGAAGTGGCTGGTTACGCTTCCCAATATTCAATATCGCGGAGGATCTTTTGACCCTGAGATCATGTATGTCGAATCTTGTGAGAATGGTCAACTAGCTTTTGTACAATGGTTGCATTCATTAATGCCCAGTTGGTTGGCTAAAGGTGCAGGTTTGACATCTGCTCTTGTTCACGGCCAGATCGATGTTGTCGAATGGATATTTGCTCAAGATCCCAAAGCAAATATAACATACATCCAACATTGGTTTACTCGCCATCCAGATGTATTTACAGATATTTGTCGAAACGGTTATCTTGAGGCCGCCAAATGGGTATTTCCCTATATCAAGGTAGATGTTCCCGAAGTACACGGAATAATCGCTGATCTACAAGTGTATGAGGAAGAAAGAGATACTGAGATGAGTTTCGTATATCCGGAAATTCTGCGATGGTTAGAGATCCATCTCGAGCCAAGTGATTCTATTTAAAATTGAATATCGTTGTTTTTTAGTACAACGATATAACCACGCTATGTCAGGTAAAATCTCCATCGTAGTTAAGCTTTTCGCGAATGACGAAGAAGTAACTACCTTATTTGAGATGGACCCTGAAACTTATGTTAAAGGCGATCACTTCTACAACAAATCCTTCTCCATCGCAAATCCCGCTGAATTCACTGTATTCGGCAAGTTTCGCGGAATCTCAAAAAAGCTAGCAAACTTGGAAATCAGCCTGGCTGGACCTCGCGACGCCCCATCAAAGATTGAGACGATCGGTCAATACCGACTCTATAAACTGGTTGATGAGTTGTGCATCTTTATATGGGATAACAACAGAGTTTGCCTTGAAGTAGACGGGATATATCCCGAACCCAATATCGTTGAAACCCCAGGTTACAAATTGGCGCTACTTGATGGTGAATCGGCCATTATCACACAGATGACCAAGTTTGAGATATTCGGCGTTGATTTACTGCAAGGTATCGTTCCCTTGCTCACCTTTGACATCTTATCCCAAGCAATGTATGAGTTTGGCATTGAAACTCCAACAACTGCGTATAACCTGAGAAAGCTCTTCAAGTGTGATGTATCCCTCAAGCGCAATTAGCAATCTTATTTTTTATCTAAATTCCTTGATGTAATTCTCCGCGAATCTATCGAAGCACTTAGCCCAATCTCGCATTTGGCTGCTGACTTCCCAATTCTCCAACCCTAGTTTATCCACTTCGACATAAGTAAACTTGATTAGTCTGCCATTTATGGTAACCTGTTCGGTTTTTGTAATTTCCCAGAAATGGAAGTTGCTGAACCACTTATTGAAATACTCAGCTTGTAATAGGATTTCGCAGAATGGATAAGACCGATAACCATAGTCCTCATTCAATCTTCGTGGACCCAATGCAGGCAAAATGAATTGAAATGGTACAGACACCACTACCATATTTGCGGTTAATAGAGAATCGAGATGTTCAACTTTAGCTTGAATGGTTGACTCCTTATTGAACATCCAGAACTCTCCTTCTTCCAGAGAATTGGAATCCAAGTGTTGATCAACTGTATTAGCTTTATAACACGTTTTGATGAAAGATGCAATGAAGTTCTTCTGCTCTGTTCTGAGGTTAGTAAAATCGAAGTTATATTTCGATCTGGGGTCAATTCTTCCTAGAGAAACCTCATCTCGAGATTGTGAGTGTGCGATTCCTTGACTCATATTAGTATGAGTTGTTCTTGCAGGGACGCGAATACGAAGATTTCTTGTGGGTGTGGGTTCAATAGGTTCTGTAGAAAATGGTGCATTCCATGAATCAGACATAGGTATATTTGTTAATGATTGAGGTATTGCTCGATTTAATTAGGAAAAATTGAATACACAATTTGGGTTACATCAATCATGCCAGATCTTACCTCATTAACCGATTTGAAACGAGCTTTTGAACTTAGGACTGGTGATATAACCTACGAGATGATCGCAACTCGCAACTTCGGTGAACTTCCAGACAAGTATTCGTCTTTCGGCGGAGTAAAGTATGAGATACTCTCACCATAGTAATCACACTTTATTTTTTGTAACCCTGGTCTTATATCGATAGATCGCATTACGGACTCGGACCAGATGCGGATAACGCACATAGTCTATTTTGTAAGATATTTGTGCGCCGTCATGTGCACCCACGACATCCCTAGTATAGAATCCTCCTCTTACACTATCGCGACCTAAAACACTCATAGCCATTTTGGTTATCTCATTTTCATAGACTTTGTTCGGCACTTCTGCGCGAAATAACACTTTAACCGGTTTATGCGCTTTAGTGTACTCAGCCGCTGTCGGGGCTTGATCGAAATGTTTATTTATTCTCGTATCTAGGTCATCGGTCCATCCAATGTAAAGTGTGCCATTGTCGCAAATCAGACCATATACATAGGTTTTCTTTAAAGTTCGAGTCATATTATTCTAAAAAATAATCGTTAAGCTTGGTATTTTTATCAGCCGAACTTAATCAATGTTTCTTCCTATATCCTTCTGCCTCGCGATTCAGGTCATAGTAGTTTTTATGATAGTCGATATCGTATAATTCAAGGTCAGCCGGAGTTGCCTCAATATTTTCGACGTCTTTCAGGTACTTTATCAAACCATCCAAATTATCTTTGCGTATAAATCTTTGACCGGTAGGGGCCCATTCAAGACCGGGAATGGCACCTCCTCCGACTCCTAAGTTGACCCTCATTTGACACTTTCCGCAAATATCAAATGACCAAGATCTGTGCATACTATGACATTCTTTACACTCTCTGGACTCAAAGGCTGATGGCATAAATTCCCCGCTGCAACAAACTCCGAAACATATTATCTTGTTGGTAAGTTTATGTCGAAAGCAGTGATAAAGTGTATCTCCCCAAGTCCCCTGACGGCAAGTTATTTCGTGATCTACTCGTCTATGATCCAATTCATAATCACCAGTTATTGTTGCTAACTTCTCCTTAAATAGCTTTCTATCCGAGAGAGTTGCATTACCTCCAAAAAACTCATAATCGGCAGCATTATGATATTTCATTTTTCGCCCGACTTATCGATGAAATTCTATCGTTTAATAAAAAAAGGCAATTATGACCAGGGATAATTCATGTCACGTAAAAGCAGTCTGAGTTCATGTATCACACAATCGCCAACATGATACTTGTGTGATATTTGATACTTCCTTAAGAATCGATCGGTTAATTCTTTATGCACCTCTGTGATGCTAGCTTTGTGCTTATTGCGACATTCTATTGGAATAGAGTAGTAGGAATGGTGGAAACCCCAAGCCCTAAGTTCATTACAAACTTCAGCAGGCAGTAATGTTTTACAAAGTGGACAAAGGTTGTAGTTGTCGAGGAGAGGTGAACGGATTTGCACACGAGCGAAATATGCAGCCTCACAGTTTTGCGCAGTCACACTCATTCGATCAGTCGCGATAATGATAATGTCATCGGGTTTCACATATCTAGCCGAACAAGTCTGCGGATTTGCACATTCGGGACATGTTAACCTCTTACCAGCTGTAATGCAGTTTTCGCAATAACTAAGCTCAGTGCAAGTTGCAGGTCCGTTATTCGGGAGTGTAAACGTAGTAGGACATCCATCGCAGCGGTAAACATCGCTGTCATTGAAGATAAATCTATTGCGGCGAATAATAGTATCACATGGCTTGTATTCGCAAAATTTACATCGCTTTCTATAACATCGGTTACATTGATGAGCTTTACAAGAATAGCACGAAAAGTCCTCACAGCTTTGGGGCCAATAGGTCTTAGAACACACTGAGCAATAGTGATGGTCTTAATGAAAGACTCGATGAACTCTTTTTGCGGACCGTCAAGACCAGTGAAATCAAAGTCATATTTCGACTTACAATTGGCTAACTGGGTCAACTGAACTCGAAGTTCCGCATTCTCCTTGGTAAGCTCAATATTCGCATTAATAAAGTGGATGAGCCCTGCTTTCGCGCCAACACTAGTTAAGTCAGTTGAAGTAGACATATTTGTACTAGAAGTAAATGAGATTCAATTAAATTGAATACATCGGGAATAAATACAAGAGATATGGATAAACCTATTAACCAACAATACGACATTGCCGAAGTTATGGAAGTATGCCGTCGATGGGAGAATACATTCGATTCCGATGCAATTCTCGCAGAATTCGAAGAACACTACCACAAGTATACGGGCAACATGCATGAGTCGCTCAGATTTTACGAAGCCTGTATTGCCGGGCACCTATATATTGCTCAATGGACTCATAGACCTGAAGATGACGTTAAAGATGCGTTCAAAGTTACTTGCACGTGTGGTCATATTAAATTGGCAAAATGGTTGCACGAAATTATCCTGAGTAAAGATCAAAGTTATACGTTTGAAGACCTTAGCAGTGACGAAGAGTTTCACGCAAACCTCAGCCGTAAGAGGGATATTAGAAACATAAGAGAATGGCTGCGTAGAAACGTCTGAACTTAGTCTATTTTTTTAATTGAATCGGATAAAGTACTAGTATCTGCAGCAATGGCAACAATGACAATTATCATGTTTGGCGACTATCCAATGAGGTTTATCAATATGGACAACGAATATTACATCATTGCGCGTGACTTGGGTCCTGTATTTGATGAAGCCGACACTACTTTGGCCTGCGAAAATATCAGGGCCGTCAATAAGGTCAAGGTGGGATTAAAGATGTCCGATCGTGTTGCCGAATATACTCTCCTGAATTTGAAAGGTGCCAAACAATATTGTAGAACTAAGGTCAATTATCGTAAACATCATAAAAACAGATCAGCAGCATTGGTTGAATGGCTCACTAAGCAGTTCACCGGAGTTGCATTTTTTGGCAAAAATTTCAAATTAAATGTAGCATATACCAGCCATACAAAAGATGAACTTCACATATCAAGGAAGAAATGAGACTTACAATTTCACTATGTCTTTAGGGGCATTGCTCGATAAGTTCGCGGAACATACAAGGATGAATGTTACCACTGAGACGGAGGTAAATGAATTTATTCTACACGTTGGACCCGGCAGAATTAGGGATTATATTACGAACGAATATCTGAAGCTTGATGACGCACATGAGTTGGAAACAGATTTAGTCGGCGTCATTCACAATCCATTCAAACAATGGAGAATCACCCAACATTGTGTGGGATACGCGGAACCCTGCACAGAACTCCTGGAAGAATTCGTTGATAGGGTTATCTTACAGTATGGTAGAGAACCTATTCTTGGCAGACCGATTACGATAAATAATTCTAACGATCCGACTGATAGCATGGCTTTAATTAATGGAACTATGACCGTCTACATGCGACGTGCACATATTTCGGCATTACCTTACTGATCCTCCATGCGATAAAAGTTTCAGAAATATGATTGTCGGCGTTATCCATTTTTGCCAAAAATGGAATCCGGCTAGGTCGATGGAAGATGATTGCGTTTCTACAAAATTATATATATGTGTAAATGTACATTTTTTGCGACTTGATGACGGTATTTTTAAAGCCCCAAATCGACGCCTGGTATATGTCCAATTATAATCCCCCGAATCTAATGAAGGGTCTATCTTGTTTTTGGGGTATCTCACCAATATCAAATAACAAACGTTCACTTATATGTTCTATTAGATACACGTGTGTGTCCGAGTCTGATGTTGTTTTCCATTTGAGTCCATAAAGCACTTTAAGTATTCTCGAGCCATATTTCACAAAATCTTTGATGCATGTAACTTTGCCGACTCGCACACCCAAGATTACACTACAAGATCTAATAGTCTCAGTATATCGGGTAATATTTTTCTCAACTTTGTCTTCGTCCTCGAATTTAATATAATGTTTATTCGGGCTAATCCGCGGAAATGTAGTAAATCCGAATAAACTTATGAATTCAACGCAGAATATATGGACGCGTATGAGTTCATCACCTCTATAATTTTGGCTCATATTTTGTTTCAACAGAGAGTTACGCTTCTCATTTTGCCGAGCAATAATCGCGTCCAACCCATCATACAACTTGGGCTTACACAAGATCTCACGAAGTTCAGTATACATTAACTTTACGGATTCCTTGCTGTATATCTTTATCATCTTTGGGTCGACCTGAGTAGCCAGATCTAATTCATAATATTTGAATAGCGCATATTTAAGTATACTACATCTGCTAGTAACTTTGTTCAACCTCGTAGCGTCTAAGCTGGCGATATTTTCATACAATTCGGCATCAATAAGTTTACCAGCCGCTCGAAACTCGCAAGCAAAATCAGTTGCAGCTTTGTCGTCAAGTTCCTCTAATTCGGAGATTCGCCCTCCCGTAACTTTTATATAACCCATGAAATGCCTCGCAAAATTGTTATGACTGATATTTCTGACTCTCATATTCTCCAACCACAGCCTGAAATATGAAGTGTTCGCATATATGTATTTTCCGCTTTCATCGTAAAGTTGATCTAGTTGCTCCAATTCTGGCATGTCTTTGAAATAGCTAGATCTGTCATACAGACACTTCTCGATTTCGGAAATATCTGTAGGCAGATTGTCGTTGAAGCAATTAAGATATACATTTATGGTGTTCGCAGACAAGTTACGAACTCGGGCTAACATTTGTAAGCAAGATTCAACTCCACATGATTTATTGGTGAACATGGCATACACGCTGTGAAAATATGGGACTTCAAAAGATACACCGGCTGTGATCGTAGGCGTATAAATAACTATGTCATAGTTGACCCACTCAGTGTCAACATTCTTGAAAACCTTATTTTTTTGTTCCTGACTCATGTATCTGTCGAATAATCCGATCTTGACTTCGGGAAAATGAGACTCAATGAACTTTTGCAATGAGAGTGCGTATTTATGACTATTGGTAGGCACAACTATTTTATCTCCGCAGTCAACGGCAACCTTGAGTTTTACCAGAAACGCACCCAAATTAGACGTCAAGTTATATTTTTTATCAGCACCATTCTTGTAAGTATTCCATTGCATTTTGGTATCCTTATTTGGCCGCAATCGTTGAATCATATTGATAGTCCGCGAACCCAAGTGCGCATCCATACACACTACATGTACCGATGTTCTTAACAGCCGTTCAATGGTTTCCCATGACTTTCTAGGATTTGAGCCCAATCCGGACATAAACTGTTCAAAGTCAGATTCAACTTCATCCAGAACAAGTAAATCGAAGTTTGCTTCTTCGGGAATACGATGTAAGCTTTCTACTTGGACAATCAGTTTATCAGCAGTCAACGAACCTCGAACATCACTATACACAGTGAAGTCCCTAAACTTATTCTTGATGTCGGCAGTATATGAGCGCCTGAATGAGACAATTAGTATTCTATATTTCCTGTTTGGCAGCTCAAATGCATTACTGGTAAAATGCTCGCCGATGTATTCTTTCAACTTTTTCGTCTTACCCATAGCCATTGCGGCGCGGACCAATAGAGTATCGGCTAACTTGAATTCAGCTAATATTTCCGAGTTATAAATCTTAGTGTCGGCAATTGTGGGCATCTTCACTGGAACTACAGTTGATATGATTTTGCCGATATTAGACCTAGTGTTGATAATCTGTGGAATTATGAGTTGAGGATCAGAACAATCAATAGTACCCAGGTATATCGAAGGACGATATTTTGCTGTATCACTCTTACTTCGCAGGCACTTAAAGCGAACATGTGTTTTCGTGCCATCAGATATGAGATGCAGATATGGACTTCCGTAATTATCATGTTCACGATCACATAAAATGCAGTGTCCGGGACTCATCCTCTTGTAGAATATACATGGTCCCTTTTTTCCCGAATATTCACAGCCTTCAGTCATAGATTTAGCCATTTCTACTGCAGCTTGGACTAGTTTATCTTCCATGACTATTTCTTTGACGCCCAGTGATGCTTTGAGTTTCTCGGCAACCTGAGGATGTTGATGTACTTTTATCAGAGTAGTTGGATCAAATTGAGTTATGGCTGCATTTCGCAGTTGATGATTGTATGGATTAGGTACAATTTCCATAAAACGAGATGTACCCTCTTTGCAGTTCCCCGGCAACCTGAAGTTCTGTGTCTTGTTATACACATTTTTATCTATGTGATGGAGGTATTGTTTGATATCGGCAAATTCAGATGATTTCTCTGCGATGACCATCATACTGTCATATACCTGTTTGGCATTCATGTAGTTTTTCAATCTATATCGGTCTAGAACTATGTGATATGAAATCTTCGCAGAATCCGACGAATTTAAAACTATGAAGTCAGCGCGTTCGGGTTCTATCGGCCAACCCAAGGCAAAGGAAGCCTGAATGAGTGTGATGAATCTTTCTATGATTGGCATATAATCTGACCCTGCGAACTCGGATACTTTCACATCTATGTCCAGTTTAAACTTCTGTTGATGGTGTGCCAATGACACTTCGTGGTAAATTCTGCATTCTTTTTTGATGCTGTTGATGTGATTGATGTAACTATCATATGATTTAAAGACCCGAAACTTGTTCACTCCATTTGCCTTGAATCTAGTTATGAATCGATCTTCGAGGTCTTTTGGAGTCTGATATCTGTCAAGTACAGATATTTCGTTTTCTGCTGCATGAAAGATTCTAGGAAAGTCTTCGAAGTCCGGCATCTGGGTATAAACGTGGGATGTATTTGTTTAAGCAAAAAATGAACTCAATATACTCAATTCTCCAAGCGCTCTGCTTCTCTATAAAAGTCGAGCACCCATTGTATTTCTCCTTTTTTGTTTATCGCTTCTAACATGCGTTTATGGTAATTGTCCACTAACTCAATCCCAGAATGTCGCCTGTCTGCTAAAGATATCAAATACAATGTATTGAATTGTTTAGTTGCTATCAATCTTTTTATTAAATAACTTTCGCATGCAGCATCGTTGCGGATGAACATGTCAATCACTTGTGTATCACCCCGAACAACCGATTCATATAGAATATCCTCGAACATTTTATTATGGCAAGCTTCCTTAAACGCATGATTAATCTCCGAAACTGCCAATGAATGTGCGTGCTTGATTATCTTTGTCATGTTCGGGCATTTCCCGATGTGATGATATTTCTATACAACTCGGACCAACATTACCGGGAATCTTAAACCTTACAAAGTTGAGCAACATCAATAATGCCTCACTCTTCTCATAGGCCATCAAGATTTTATATACTTCATAATAATCCACAAATGGTGGCATGGCTTTATTGCAACATGCTATAGAATAACGGCACCGAGCACAATCACGTTTAAGACGTAGCATTTCATTTCCTTGCCACTTAAACTTTGCACCGCCAATTGTCGAAATATATCCAGACACATCGTGGTCGTGAAGTATCAGAGGATCAATAGGATTGTCCGACATGTATTCATATATACTTAGTCTCACTTCCAAAGGCAACATGTACATCCAATATACAAAATTCGGACGTTATATTTAAAACATCGTTTCAGAAAAATATATTGTTGGCAAAAATGTTAAAGTTCGGCTAAATTGCCATCTGCGAATGTAAAAGTCAAAAATAACCATTCTTCAAAAAACCGATAACTTCGGCAGATTTTAGTCAAACATTGTTAATGAATATAACTTTTATTATTGTTGGATTGCCAAAGATGACGACGATATTTTTCAAGCCTCAAATTGACGTCTGGTATATGCGGCGTGAACATAAATTTTGGCCGGCATCCGACGAATTTCCTTCAACTTTCAGCGTTTGCTTAAATCGCAGTTGGGCAATATCCAGACTCAGATTTGATGAAAGGGTTTCCCAAATTTCCCATCGATAAATGGAGTTTTGCGCAAATCTGACTTTCACATATTCTTGTTGCGATTTGCATAAACTCGCGAAAAACAACATTTTTACCCCACTGATAATTTTGCAAAATTCGAGTCTCGGCGAATTGCTCAAAAAATCAACTTTGGACAAATCGCAGTTAAATGATATCCAAACTCAAATTTGATGAAAGGGTCCTTAAATTAATATAGCTGAATTTCGAAATATCCCCAAATACGACTTTTACAGTACGATATACTTCTGCGGGTAGTTTTACTGATAATTCATAAGAATTGTTCCACCTCCATATTAAACTAGGTTATTTAAACACTTGTAGACTAGTATATCAACCAGCGATGCTTGTCAACAAAACATTCCAAGGTAAGGTTATCAGATTTATTCACACTTCCCAGGAACATTTAGTGATCGCTAAAGACATCTGGGTAGGTTCCACCCCGAGCGATGAGTTGAAAATTGTTACTGCTAAATTCGAAGTCAAGAAAATGGCACTTAAACTTGATACCAAGACTAGGTTATTTTATGTTCTTCGCGAAAATGCAGCACTTTACTATCTTGCGAAAAAACATGCAACTCAATTACACAACTTTATACGCGCATCGTTTGCCGAACTCAGGTCTACGAGCACCCACACATTCAAATCATACATGAACTGGCTTAGCGATGGTGCAGAAACCTGTATTGCCAACAATAACATTGTGGACCTGCGACGATACACTAACCCCAAATATCACGAAGAATATTCACTAAAAGATGTTGATCTAGAGAATAAACTTGATCGAGCCAGAGTAGCGGTATGTCACTTATCTGCTTGGCTGCAAGAAACCTATCCATTTACCACAAATGGAGAATTATTTTGGCGAACTTGTTCACCTCAACCAGAAGATGTGTTATATAAGTATCTCGACGAGACTGTCCCGAAAACTCGCGAACAGGAAGATCCTGCGCTGACGTCTACCAAGAAATATTTCACAGACTTGGCGGCAACTTCGAAAGTAAAGGTACAATCTTGGCCAATTCCCGGAACTTGGACTCTTAATGAATCGCGATATGTGCCCGTTGAAGATTCCCGAAATTACATAATGTACGACTATACCAGCGACCAAAATGAGAAGGTCATCTTCAAGATTTATGCATAAAATCCAACTTTGGCGCTAACTGCCCAGATAAGCTGGGTCCTATTTTTTCATTAAATAAATGTCGATGAGTTATATAAAATGCCCGCACCAAAGTTGTTTAGTAAACTTCGACGTCCAGAAAATGCCGCTGACGATGAAATATATCTGTCTGACGCATATCCGTTTTCCAATTCACTTGACGGCAAGTTGGTAGTTTTCAACAAAAGTCGTGAAAAATCCTATTCTGTGTTCGACTCCCACGAAGAAGGTATGCCATACCATATGCCTGTGCAAATGGACACGTTCACATCGCAAACTGGCTTTATTCGAAATTAGACAAATCAAGACGTGCTCGCAGACAACTTCTGCATAAATCATTCAAACAGGCAATCACAGCTGGCAAATTACAGAGCCTGATCTGGTTACATTCGCAAATAACAGAAAAAGAATCATTTGAAGCATTTCTGCAGAAAAAATGCTTATTGAAGGAAATTTGCAAAAATGGACATTTACCAGCTGTAGAATGGTTAGTCTCTATATACCCAAAACTGGATCAATCGTCCGTCGATTGTTGTATGAGGTTAGCGTGTGAAAATGGACGTTTTGGAGTTGCAAAATGTTTACACAACCGATTCAAAGTATCCAAGCGTACTTATGAATATGCCTTTAATGAAGCGTGCCACGCCACTAACGAAAATATAGTAAATTGGATGTTGGATACCAATTTAATTAATATGTCAGATGTGCGTCGATTAGTTCTGGGAATATATGGTAATGAAAAATATCCACTATCAATAATAAAAATGATCTACTTTCGCTATCACCCGGAACCAGGAGATACTGAAACGCGGTCGGATGTATTTAGATATGCCTGTTATATGGATCGCAAGGACATAGCAGAATGGATACTTAGTACTAATTCAGTTGATGTCGATCGCGTATTTAAGGAAATGTGTGATATCGTACTCAACTATCGCGGAAGTATCATCAGTATAGCTAGTCCAATGAGAGCCCTAGAATGGGGAAATATAAATCCACAAGGCGCACTATGTAGTGAAATATTCAAAAAAGCGAAACTTAACAATCGATTAGAAATGGTAAAATGGTTGAGTTCCATCAGATCAAAGGATTAACTCAGTTTCCTAGAATTGCTTCAAGCCCTGAACCAGGTCTTCGAAAAGAGTTTTCCAAGCTTCTCCATGATCATGTTCTTTGTATGACATTTTCACAACGGCAACATTGCGTCCTCCACGAACAGTCTTATTCTTGGGCTTGGATTCAATCAAGTCGAATCTTGGATCAGACGCAATCCATTTTCGATAGAATAGATCGGTTACTGGGCAGACAACGGGGTATTCGCTAGAAGTATCATCATTTGGGTTTTCGCTATCTGAACCTGGAATAGGCAGGAGATAGATAGTTCGCACCGGGATCGGACCATCAGTAAGATGTGTTAGATAGGATCTAGGTAATTCTTCGTTTAATCGCATCGCATTGCTAGATTTGAGCTTCGTGTAAGTTGAAGGGTCAAGTGCGCCAATGAGCGAGAATAGCCTATATCTGGCATACTCATTCATGAGACCAGCCGGGTTATACTTCTTTTCTTCTACTTTTTTAACTTCTTCGAATACAGGTCGACGCATCCAAGATGCCACTGACTTGATGCAGGTTTCTTTGTCGCCCAAAATCAGGCTGAGTAGGAGTTCTTGTAATTCTTCTTTATTCGCCATAATAATGTAGATTGGCATATTCATTTTTTTAATTGAAATCCATTAGCCAGATACATAACTCATGTGCTTCTGTTTCTGTAGAGGAGTAGATTACTGCGTAAATAAAGTATTCAGCCCGCGATTGGAGTCAGCCGAAGATATAGCATCTGCAGCTAATGTTGTTTTAACCACCCGTAATCCATTCAAGAAATTCAATACAGGAATATTCCTCAGTGTATTCATCGAGAATCATATCAGAAGCTCTGAATGGCTAAATCAGCCGATTGTCAAGGAATATATCAGAGCCTGGGATCAACCCAGAGAAGCTAAATATCGTATTCGCTGGATTGAATTTTACGCAGAATGCCGAAAAGAAGATCACGAAAGAGCAATAAATCCAAATTATGTGCGACCTCAATCACGATCTTATCGCCCAAAACCATCTGTAGTTGCGCCTATAGTTGATCCAACTGCCACTAACTGGGATTATGGCACTGTCAACTACAATAAACGAGCGATGGCAGAACTTGACCAAATGGCGAAAAAAGAAGCAGAGCGAGCATATGCTCGTCAACAATCATACAACATTTATGTTCAGCAGCGTAATTGGTGGCACATCAGATAGGCATTTTCCTGATAGCTATAGCGAACTTACACGCACTTTTAGTAAATTTCAGATAACCCTCGTTAGTCGGTCTCGTGATAGATCCACAGATAGGAATGTATCTGATCTTTTTTTGCCTATCATTGATGCGTTTTACTGGCATATGTGAAATTCATCTATTATGCAAGAATACTTATGGGTTTAATACAAAAACTCTATTTAAAATCAACATTTTTCCAAGTATAATGCCCAACAAAAGTGAACTTAAATTCATCTGCCAAGATACAGGGATTGAGCTGAATGTATCAGTTCACAAAGTGGTAAGGATGTTTATCTCGGGATCGGCGTTTATCGGAGAAAGTTCGACTTGCTTACGAAGAACATTGGATGACATAATTGGATTTATCATGCTTATTGGACCAAAAGTAGTACTCGAGTCTGGTGTAGATGGCGAAATTAGTGTAATTGTCGATTTATCCAAGGGCAACCCAGAGAAACATTTGCTTAAAAAGATCAACTTTCATGGAGCCGAGTTGTATGATTACTTGATTGCAGACGCGCCAATAACTTCGTGTAAGATTTCTACAATAGAGTTAAGTAAATCCCGCCAAGAATGGAATGAACTCAATATGGTATATAGATGCAATCAGAACCTTGTTAGAACTATAGAAAACAAGTTCGGAGTATTCGATATGGGAACCGGAGATACATTTTATTCTCCGGCAGCATCATCGTTACAGGTATCTATTTGCGAATTAGCTAGATGGTTAACGAACAATCCTGCACCTGCAACACTGCCCGCTAACTTGGTTATCCAGAATAATACAGGTGGAGTTTTGATAAAAAGTATTTGCGGTAGATTAAGCGGCACGTATAGTATTTCAAATATATTTTACATGATCGACGAGCCGCACACCAAGCTTAGATTTCTAGCCGAAACCACAAATAACTTTTCCGATGATCATCTATTTGAAATGAATATAAACTTGGGTAATGACCGCTTATATGGCATTGACTTATTGCGGATTATCTATAGTTCGCGTAAATCCAACTACATTGATGACGCAGCTCTCGTTTGCCCTGTTCCATATTGTCATCGGGAATTTGAAGTAGCAAACACTGAGATGACCTCGGAGTATATGATTGTTGGTGGGAAAAAATACAATATACTGCCAAGCAAGAGGGATATCTCCAATTACGTTGAATACTTTCCTGCTTCATTGACTATGGAGTTTACATATAAGGCATTTTTGAAAATTCCCTGAATCACTCTACTCCAAATTTCCTTATGTGAGCAGCCGCAAATTCATCGATACATTTTACCCAACTAGTCTTTATACTAGTCAAATTCCACTCACGCATCCCAAATTGATCCACTTTAACATAAATCGCAGTAATAAACTTTCCGTCATGCCAAACCCGTTCAATATTCGCAACTTTCCAGAAACGGAATCGAGAGAACCATTTATCGTACCATTCTTTTTGCAAGAGAATCTGACAAAGGCGTCTCTCTTTCGGTTCATTTCTTATCCCTAACATTCTTGAAGTTTTTGAAGTCCTTGTCCGCTTCGCATCTCTATCCAAGTCTTCTTGACATATGTGATCTAATCGACTAACTTGATACATAAGTACGAAAGGTACCGAAAGTATCACTACATCTTGGGTTACAAATTCCGGCAGATATCGTAGTGTAGATGACATTATTGTCAATCTTGAGCGTAAGTCTTTATGTGTTGTATGCGTTACACGTGTTGTGCATGTTCCGTTCTCTCCGTATTTAGTACTATATTCATATTCCATAAACTGCTCGAAACCACCTTCAGCTCCATTAGCTCGATAGCAGGTCTTGACAAAAGAGTGGATGAAGTCTTTCTGTGGGCCTTCAAGTCCATCGAAGTCAAAATCGTACTTTGATCTGTATTCAGTTGCCATGAAACCGTATATATTTTCGAGTCAGTTCAATTTAAAATTAGATACACTCGACTATCATGGATTTGGATATCTTGAGAGAACACATACTACCATTCTTGAATCCTTGCTTATCGGGGCAGATAAGAACAGCTTCTGGACTCTTAACTTTAACTGGACAGCACCCAAGACTGTAGTGCCATCTTAAACTCTTTTTTCCACTTCAATTAAAAAATTGAATATACATCTATCTTATGTTAACAATGTCGAGCAGCACAACTCAAAAACGCGTAAGAAAATATAGAATAGGCGAGTCCATGAATGGTTGGCTAGAATTGTTTGTAAGAGATCTCAGAACTGCCAGAATGAGCAAAAAAACAGGTCGTATTGTAGGTGGCCAAAATCCATGTTTGGGTTACTACAATGCTGAACGAATCCCACCAACCAAGTTGATTGCCGCAGTTATAGGAGGAAATCCAGTTTCTAGTATCTACCTTCTGCCATTTCCGTATCTCGTGAAAGTTGCCGATCCTGTAGCCAATAGTGGTATTTCAAGCGAGGCAAGCTCAAATATTACATGTGGTCCCGACACCGAATACAGATTCCCAGTATCGGAAGAATATTACAGAAAATGGTTCTGCGATCCTGAGATACTTATCGAACACAGCAGAACTGCGCAAACTATCAAGACAATGATGTTTGACGATGAGTCAACAACATTTGTCAAAAGCAGTAGTAGATCAGTAGAAATTGTCAAGATGACTTACAGTGATGTAGCCAGTCAACAAGCATGGGTCGAGAAGTTTATGGAACTCTCCGTTGCAATGGAATGGTTCGACAAAAATACATAAAAATCGATAGACTGAATGTCACGTCTGCAGTTTAGAGATGATTAATGAGTTCGAACAATTTCGATACTTTTTTCCCGCAGTATTCGGTTGTTGGCCAAAATTCATCAACTCGATCCGCGAAGTGTTCATATAAGTCGAGCGCCCACATGTTGCCGAATCGTTTAATCCAGTAAATGTTTCAGGGAAAGACTCAATACAATTCGGTCCTCGTCTTCCATCAATACATGTAATACCCTTGGGCGCCATGTTTCTCGGAGCATAAGCCCGATACTCTTGCGGGTATCCGCGTATTTGATATTTATTAAATGCAACATCGATGATCGGGAAAATGTTATTCATTCTCTCGTATTCTACTCTGGTACCCTCGGTTTCACCACTTCCACGTCTGATATTCACACATTTTTCTCTTATCCGAGTATCGCGAATGAGATCAAGCGTGCCAGTAAATAACTCTAACTGCGTTCGACTGAATTTTATCAGTGATATTGTTAACATCGGATGCTCGACTGCACTTGTTGAAGTACTCGCAAGTTGCGTTTCTGGGGATTCATCATCTTTGTCAACGAGAATTGCTCGAAGTTTTGCATTTTCCGCTACCAGCCTGTTACAGGTTGATTCTAGCTTCTCGATACGTCTGGTCAATTGTTCGATCACGTCTTCGAAAGTCGACATTCGAGTAAATAATCTGATATTATGATTCAATTAAATCGATATTTGGACAAAAATGTTGAAGTTCGGTTAAATCGCCGTCTGCGGGTATGTAACGCAAAAATAAACAATCTTCACAAGTTCGCCTACTTTCGCCCAAAAAACCCCAAACATGTGAAGAAATATAACTTTTATTATAGTTGGAATGTTAAAAGTAGCGAAGGTTTGCAGCATGATTTTCAATCCTCAAATCGACGCCTGGCATATGTCCCGTGAGCATAAATTTCGGACTTTTGGTAGCAAAAATGGCAAAAAAGGTCAACTTTGGACAGATCGCAATTTCCCAATGTAAGACTCAAGTTCGATGAATTACACATCGGGTCAAGTCCGGC
>Ga0302296_1000103_pt1 | contig 71897 bp, 63 predicted proteins | sample III_Fen_N3_1_FD_194546 | JGI IMG/M metagenome (GOLD analysis project Ga0302296, IMG submission 194546) | Peat permafrost microbial communities from Stordalen Mire near Abisko, Sweden - III_Fen_N3_1 | ecosystem: Environmental > Terrestrial > Soil > Wetlands > Permafrost | place: Sweden: Abisko... | reverse complement strand
GACCGGAAGGCAATGCGGGACTGACACCATAACTTACAACCGTGCCTGTCACTGTCGGAATTAAATTGATAATCGACGTACCAATCGTATACACATTGGGAGTAGGATAACTTAAACCACTTGGAGCCTGCGCCTGTACTTTATTAAAAAAAAAGAGCAAACAGAGAGTGACTAATATGGGGTATATCCATTTGTAAGTTCTTAGATCCGATAATCTACTATCAGTGCAGCCCATAGATGCATCCACCAAATCGCATAATGCGAAAATTGGACTTGATTGGAGTACTATTTTTTGCTTCATTCTCAATTTCTCTATTTTTAAAGTTGTATGAAACTCATTTCTAAAGTAAAAATTCAATCAACAATAATAATTTTAGTTACGATGTATCAATAGAAGCTTCCTCTATTCGATTATAAAAGTTATATCTTAGAAATAAAAAATTAATATAAAAATTACGTCATAATTTAGACTACAAATAAAACAAAAAAAATCATATAAAGTTATACGTTTTTTATATTCATAATAAAAAAAATAAAACGAGTATTCATTTTCCAAAAACGGCATGAGCATCTAAAAAAATCATAATATCATTTACTTACTCTGTCACGGTTATCCGGCATGACCTGCATTGCACAAAAAACAAGTACCTATTAACTGCGAAGAGTTAGTAAGCATAAATAATCCGCATGTTCAACGTATAGATAAGTTATCTCCTTTATCGGCTGATAATGGTAAGTTTGCTTTTGCCGTAGATGCCAACGGCTTACAAACATTGCCAGAAGTATATAAAACAGGGATTCCAACGTAAAACCCAGAAATATTAAATATATTGGGCAGTACCTGAATCTTTGGAGATAGAGATATTAAGAACAGTTTTGAAGTGGAATGGTTACATTAACGGACTGAAGAGTCGGGCAAATGACTCTTTCAGCTTTTGTCTTTTCTTTCTGTTCGACCAGGTTTCAAGTGTCAGTTCTTCGCAGTTTTCAATATCTTTCAAAAATAAATCTCTCAATTTAGCTGCCGTCTTAGGATCATAAATGAATGCATTGGCCTCGAAGTTTTGAGCAAAACTGCGTTCGTCCATATTGGTTGATCCTACAATGGAAATAAAATCATCAATCACCATGGCCTTACTGTGCAGGAACCCATTTTTATAACGAAAAACCCGAACTCCGGCTTCGAGAGCTTGCCCTAAATAGCTGCTTGTACTGGCATCCGAAAATTGCGAATCAGACTTAACCGGAATCATCAGTCTGACATCTATGCCACTCAATGCCGCAATTTGCATACAAGAAGCAATGATATCGGTCGGCATAAAATAAGGCGAATGGATATAAATATATTTCGTTGCAGAAGCAAACGCAGAAGCAATTCCCTGAAGAATAGCAGACCAGTCGGAATCCGGACCACTATTCACAATCTGCACCAGATTACCGTCGAACTTCTGTGGTTCCGGAAAGTATTGGGCACCTTCAACCAACCTCTGATCAACAAAATACCAATCAATCATAAACAACATTTGCAATCCATGAACGGCCGAGCCTTCTAATCGAATAAATGTATCGCGCCAGTTTCCTAATTTATTCCCATAAATATACCTGTCGGCAATATTCAAACCACCGGTAAACCCGATTTCACCATCAACAACAACCAACTTCCGGTGATTACGATAATTAATTTTATTACTTCTGGAAATCTGCCAACGAAACGGCAAAAAAGGACGTACATAAACGCCCGCACCACGCAGCAATTTCAGGTATTTCTTTGATAGTTTAAAGCTACCCCAATAATCGTAAATCATGCGAACCCGAACACCTTCATTTGCTTTTTGAATGAGAAGTTCCCGCAATTTATTCGAAATTATATCGTCGTCAAAAATAAAAAATTCGACATGAATATGATCTTTTGCATTTCTGATAGCTTCGAAAATGGATTCAAATGTACTTTCACCGTCAGTGAATACATCTATTTTGTTGAAAGCATAACCAGCCGCTTCACTGTTTTTATAAAGAAGTTTAACCAGATTCAACTGATTATCATCCATCAATGTTCTGTCCAGTTTTGAAATATCGAAAGAAGCAACCGGTCTATCAGTTTCACGACGAATGCTTTTTTGCGAAATAATTTTTGTCTTTCGGTAATCCTGTCCGAGTAGTAAATAAAAGAACATACCTATCACCGGCAAAAACAATAATACCAACACCCAGGATAGGGATTTAGCCGGATTACGATTTTCCAACAACAATACTGAAATAGTACCGATAGTAGTATAAATATAAAGGATAACAATAATAAGGGTTAATACGTGAGTCATGTATTATCAGATATGAGTTTTATTGTTTGTAAAATAACCAATCGTGACCATTAAAAGTTTGATGAGAGATGGGTTGGAACTGCAAAACAGGTGCAGCCATACCTTCAGCTATGCGCAGTGGAGCAATTTCTATATTAGCTTCGTCCCACAAGCCTGATTCAATAAAGCTATTCAAAATAGTAGGACCTCCTTCAACCAAAACAGAATGAATATTTCTTTTGTAAATTTCGCTCAGAATATTTTTCACACTATTTGTGCCGAAATCAATTTTCACAAACTCTACATGCAATTTATTCACCTCATCCTTTTCCGTAAAAATTATCGTTGAAATGCTGCCATCCAACAAATTAAAGTCATCGGGTATTCTTCTCTGACGATCAATGCCAATCCGAACAGGTGATTTTCCCGACCAGTTTCGTACAGTAAGTGATGGATTATCCAGCAAAACAGTATTGGCTCCAACCAGAATAGATTGATTCTCGGAGCGCATTTTATGGGTCAACTGCCTGGTAATATTATTTGAAATTTGCAAAGGAGGCTCAGTTACAGTGGTACGAACCCGATCCATAAAGCCATCCTTAGTTTGTGCCCATTTGAGTAAAACATAAGGGCGTTTTTGTTCCTGAAAAATAAAAAAACGTTTGTTCAGCTCCCGACATTCGGCTTCCAACACACCGACCACCACTTCCACGCCGGCTTTACGAAGTATTTCCACACCTCGTCCCGCCACTTTCGGATTGGGATCGAGCGTACCAATGACCACGCGTGGAATTCCACTCGACACAATTAAATCGGCACAAGGCGGTGTTTTGCCATAATGCGAACAAGGTTCGAGATTCACATACAAAGTCGACTGTTTCAGCAAATCTTTATCTTTCACCGAGTTGATTGCATTCGGCTCGGCATGTGCTTCACCATAATGACGATGATACCCTTCACCTATAATTTTATCGTCGCAAACTAACACAGCACCCACCATTGGATTTGGTGCCACATATCCTGCACCCAGCTCAGCCAGTTGCAGACAGCGCGAAATATATTTCAATTCATTATTCATAATCCTAATGCACAATTCATAAAATCAAATACCCATTTAGCGTCTGTCACTGCTTGTCAACTTGTAACTCGAAACTAATTTTTCTATCTTTGCGCTATGCAAGCAGCCATTATTCATATCCGGTCCGAACTTCAGGGACTTTATCCTGATACGGAAATCAAAAGTTTTTCCAATTTAATCATTGAAAAAATCAGCGGTTTTTCACGCACCGAAATAATCGTTAACAAAAATACACTTTTTTCTGAGAAACAACGTCATGTGATTGAAAATTTTATCGCAAAACTAAAAGAATATATTCCAATTCAATATATCCTGGGCGAAACGGAGTTCTTCGGGTTACCATTTCGGGTAAATGAGTCGGTACTTATACCACGTCCCGAGACGGAGGAACTCGTAGACTGGATACGAAATGAAAATGACCGCAACGCCAATCTGGGTATACTCGATATAGGAACCGGAAGTGGCTGTATTGCCATTAGCCTGAAACATGAATTTACAAATGCTACTGTCGATGCTTTTGATATTTCTGAAAAAGCGTTGGAAACAGCACAAAGCAATGCGACGCTCAACAAACTGGAAGTAAATTTCAGCAAGGTTGACATACTAAATACTCCTGAGATGGAGCAGAAATGGGATATTATTGTCAGCAATCCGCCTTATGTTACAGAATTGGAAAAGAGCGGAATATTACCTAATGTATTGGATTACGAACCCCATCTGGCACTGTTTGTCCCTGACAACAATCCGCTGCTTTTCTACCACTGCATTGCCATTTTTGCTCAGCAACATTTGAAGCCAAAGGGGAAACTCTATTTTGAAATAAACCGACAGTTTGGCAAAGCTACCGTGGATTTACTTACTGCTATGGGATTCGGCAACGTGGAATTACGGAAAGATATTTCTGGAAATGACCGCATGGTGAGAGCGGAGATCAGTTGACAGTGAACAGCTATCAGTTATCAGTTATTAAACATCTTTACTCTTTTGCCTACATTATCATGTTTAAATTACTCAAAAATCATCCGTGGATTCATTACTTGTTATTATTGTTTGGTGTGTTGTGCATATCATGGTCGGCTATATTGGTAAAACTAGCGGATATAAGCGGATTCGGTTCGGCATTTTACCGCATGTTTTTCGGAACAATAGGCATTATTCCCGTATGGCTCTACTTTAAGAAACCCATCACCGACCGAAAAGGGGTGAAAATTGCCATCATTTGCGGCATTCTGTTTGCCTGCGACATAGCCTTGTGGAATACCTCCATCATGCTTTCCAAAGCTACTATATCTACACTGCTTGCTAATATGGCGCCGGTGTGGGTGGGTATTGGTGCCCTGCTTTTTATGAAAGAGAAACCAACGCGAATCTTCTGGGTCGGAACTGCCATATCTATTCTCGGTGTGACAATAATTATTGGCATAAACCAGGTGCTGGAAGCAAATTTAAACTTCGGCAATGTGCTGGCCATCGTTGCCGGCATGTTTTACGGCGCTTATTTACTGACGGTTCGGAAAGGCAGGGTTAATCTCGATACATTTTCTTTCACCGCCATTTCCATGATAGTAAGCACAGTCGTTTTAGGGTTGATTTGCCTCTTTACCTCCACCCCGCTCTGGGGTTTCAGCACTAAAACATGGTTAACTCTGGGCACGTTAGGATTAATACCTCAACTGCTTGGATGGCTTGCCATCAATCAGGCTTTGGGGCATATCCGCCCCACGGTGGCTTCGGTCAGCCTGCTGAGCCAGACAGTATTTACCGCTATTTTTTCGATACTGGTTTTAGGAGAAGTGCTTACGCTGCATGAAATTGGCGGAGCACTGGTAGTACTGGTGGGAATTTATTTGGTGAATAGGAAGAAGTAAATTAGAGAATTAAGCCAATCAATGCTAGACTTTGCACAATAGATATATTTTAAATTTCCAAATGAAATAAGATATTCATCTACTAATAGCTCCACAAAGATTCATTTTTTTTCTGAACTATTCTTTCTGTTTTTTTATAAGCTAGCAATTGATTCTGGTTTATCCATTCATGCTTAAATTGTTTTTCGACAACCCAAGTACAATAGATTTTATTGTTTAAACAATTATATTTCCCAGAACTCATAATTGGATAGACGTTTGTCGATAAAATGACTTCTGTACCCTCCGCAAACATTAACCTATTTGAAAGTTTCTTCTTTATATAATAAACTATAACTATTAGGAACACAACTATAATTACAATTACCAACAAATGACTAAACTTAATTCTTATTTCATAATTTAGTGCAGTTTTAGTTGTTTCATAAACAGTTACTGTTGATACACTAGCAAATGTTAATAATAAAGTAAGCCCTTTAGTAATTGATATATCCAAAAAACTATCAATGATTCTGTTTGTTAATTTTATGAATTTTAGGTATTGAGATATATTTATAATCTGTACAAAAATACACTTTTCTATCAATAAATCATCCCCTCCCACCGCTTACCCCATAAGCAGCAGGAGGGGATGATAGTTTTTAAGGATTACGCTTTCGGAGCTTCAGTAGCTGCCGTTTTAGCTTGACCTCTGCTAAGCGCTATTGAGTCCTGAGCACGACCTATACGGACATTGAGCTCCTTCACAAATTCAGCGTAAGGAGCTTCGCCGTTTACTATTATCAGGGCATTGATACGTTTCACTATTTTATTGTAAGCCACATCCACTACCACGCGTACTTTTTTCATGCGTAGTTCCGATTTCTTAGCTTCTTCAGTGTTTCGGGTAGCTTCCAGGGCTATAAATACATTGTTTAGCCGTTCCAGTTCGGCAATCCAATCAACTAGAGCTACGATTTCAATTTCAGTAGTAACTTTTGTTCTCAAATCAGCAATTAAACTAGTAATAAGACCTGATTCTTCATCGTCCGGTTTAGGAACCAAATTACCATACGTATCAAAAATCACTTTTATCCGTCTGGCTGCCTCGCGCACTTGAGGGTCGAAGTGGTTTAAGCTATTAGTCACCTTGTCGGCTAGACCACGAAAGGTAAAATCGCGGTTTTTGTCGGCAGTCTCTATCTCCTCAGTGGTTGCACTTTTCGTGATAGCCACCAACGCCACACCCTCGTCTTCCAGCAAAGGGCTATACGCTGCATAATCATCAACAATACCCAATGCCTGGGGTGTGTACTTGATAATGGTACTGTTGAAATCGGTTTGAAACTGGTAATGCGCTGCATTACGTTGATTGTGTAAATACAAACTTGCTATTTCCATAAGCAAATAATTAAAAAGGATAAAACATAATATTTAGAAAAACACCAGAGACTATTGATGGTTTTAATCCGAAAACAGCGTCCCAACGCTGGGAAAGTTCTGCTGATGGGTCAGAAACGGTTTCCCGACATTGGGACTGTAGATCCGAGTACTCAACTGAGCTTTCCCAACCTTGGGAACGGTTCGCTGAAGGGTCAAACTAAGAATCCCAACGTTGGGAATGATTCGCCGAGGGGTCAGCGGAACTTTCCCAAACTTGGGACGGCATTTTTTAGAAAAACATCGTAGTTCGCACACCTGCGAACTACGAATCAGAGATAGTGAACAAAGATATAGTGAAGCGTAATCTGTTATATTTTCCTTTGTTTATCGGTGTTTGAATGAGATTAAACCGTTCTAATTCAGTTTATAACTCACAAACTGACGCAAATATATACAGTTAATTTTAAATATACAATAGTTCATAACAAAAGTTATCAACAGATATTTAAACATAATGAAACAATATAAAATAATTCCGTGTATTGATCATTAATATAATTGACAAATCACTATATTTGTCCTGTCTTAAAATCCTCACGCTATGTCCGGAAAAATCAAATTACACACCTTTCATTTTCTATTCCGTTTGTTTGCTTATCTGGCAGATAAATCGGGAGGTTGGCGGGTATTTGTTCGCCCTAAATTGCTGCTGGGGTCGTTGATTGTAGGGTTAGGATTGGCAACGCCAAAAACTATTCAAGCTCAAAATCAGGACTCTTCTAAAAAGTCGCAAACCGATTCAATAGATTCTTCCAAATATAATGGTGTATTATGCTATGATACAAACAATGTAGATACATCTAAGATTTATACTGTTATTGAACAAATGCCTCAGTTTCCAGGAGGAGATGGTGAATTATTAAGCTTCATCAATAAGAATAAGCGCTACCCAGTCGTATCATGTTATGAAAATTCTATTAGTGGAAAGGTAATCTGTCAGTTTGTTGTTGAAAAAAATGGAAGCATTAGCAATATATCTATAATCCGATCGCTAGATCCTACGTGCGACAAAGAAGCAGTAAGGATCATAAAATTACTGCCTAAATTTATCCCGGGCAAGCAAAACGGTCAAGCAGTAAAAGTTTATTATATACTACCTGTAATTTTCAAACCTGAATAACGATGTCCAGAAGAATCAAATTACATACGTTTCATTTTCTATTCCGTTTGTTTGCTTATCTGGCAGACAAATCGGGAGGTTGGCGGGTGTTTGTTCGCCCGAAATTGCTGCTGGGGTCGTTGATTGTGGGATTGGGATTGAGTAGTAGTATGCAAATTGATGCCCAAAATCAACCCAAAAAAAGGGTTGTCGTTCCGCTAAATACCGTAAATAAACCTATAGTTACTTGTTACGAAGTAACTACTGCCAAACCAATCGAAGAGGATTATATCTACACGGTTATAGAGCAAATGCCACAGTTTCCTGGTGGTGAAAAAGAATTACTGAAATTTATATCGAACAATATAATATATCCTGATAAAGCCAAAAATGAAAAAATAGAGGGAAGAGTGATTTGTAGATTTCTGGTTAATAAAGATGGTTCTGTTTCTGACATACAAGTTATAAGAAGCCTGAATTCTTTGCTTGATGCCGAAGCTGTACGAGTTCTCAAATTATTACCCAATTTTAATCCTGGAATGCAAGATAATAATCCTGTCAGAGTTTGGTATACTCTTCCTGTAATCTTTAAACTAAAGAACGATGTCCCGAAAAATTAAATTCCACACATTTCATTTTCTATTCCGTTTGTTTGCTTATCTGGCAGATAAATCGGGAGGGTGGCGTGTGTTTGTTCGCCCGAAATTGCTTCTGGGGTCGCTGATTGTGGGGTTAGGATTGACAGCTTGTGGAACAAAGACAGAGAATAAGCCTACGGAGAAAAGAGCATATCCAAATTCTTCAAAAAAAGAGATTTCAAAAACAGATAGTATTTCAAGCAATAAAAATAACTCAACCCCAGCGAAATTGGTTAAATGCTATACTGGATCTGTTATTACCAAAGATAAAATTGATGATAAATCATCTAAAGCAGAGACTTTAGCAAGGATTAAATCTACTAACGATTCAACATTTACAAGTTGCTATTTACAGATAAGCGTTAAAGACGTCGATATTGATAAAAAACCGGTACAAGAAGATAAGAATAAGGTTTATGTTGTTTTGCAACAAATGCCAGAATTTCCGACCGGAAATGATTCTTTATTAAGTTACGTTTCAAAGAATCTGAAATGGCCTAATACTGATTCAGATGTTCAGGGTAAAGTAGTCTGTCGATTTGTAGTAAATACAGACGGCTCAATTTCTGATATTGAAATAATACGAAGCCTCGATCCGCTTTTTGATGCCGAAGCTATAAGAGTAATAAAAACGCTTCCAAATTTTATACCTGGAGAACTAAATGGTAAAGTTGTAAGGGCTTATTACACAATTCCTGTAATTTTTAGAACTGAATAGAAAAAATGCTCAATCTCCAACATATCGCTTTCGAAACCACCGACCGTTGCAATCTGGATTGCGTGTATTGCTACAATATCTGGAAAACAAATGGTGCGAAACGTGTTCCTTTTAATTCCTATACCAAAGCCATCGAAACACTCAAACGGGTTTTCAGTATGGCCGATATTCAATATGTGGCATTTACAGGTGGTGAACCCTTTTTGTCGGAACGTTTTGCCGAAGTTATTCTGTTCTGCCGCATGCAGGACAAGCAAGTAACCCTTATCAGCAACGGCACACAGGGCAAAGCGAAAGATTACAAACAACTGATTAACCTGGGCGTAGGATTATTTGAGTTTCCTATTCATGCTGCTCAAGCTGAAATTCACGACCGCATGGCGCAGGTAAAAGGCAGTTGGCAAAAGTCGGTCGACTCCACCCGTGAAGTGTTGAAACTCGGCGGAAGCGTGGTGCCAGTGGTGGTTATTACCAAACACAACGTAAACCAACTGGGCGAAACACTTGAGTTTATTGCTTCGCTGGGTTGCAAACGCATTATGCTGAACCGCTACAACATTGGCGGAAAAGGGTGCACCAATCCGTTGGAAGTATCGGCAACTGCCGAAGAACTGCGCAACGCCTTCTCAATAGCTAACGCCAAAGCCGAAGAACTTGATTTAGTACTTACAGCCAACGTATGTTCACCTGTTTGCCTGCTAAACCCGGACGATTATCCGCTTATTGGCTTCGGACATTGTTCATTCAATGTACTGCAACGCCCGATAACGATGGACATAAACGGAAACATCCGCTTGTGCAACCATTCTCCTGTTGTTGCCGGAAACATTTATCAAAAAGGATTAAACGATATTCTTTATTCCGACTATTCTACCGAATGGGAAACCTCCGTACCTGATTTATGTAAGCCCTGCTCCCACTGGTCGGTTTGCAAAGGCGGCTGTCGGGCTGCATCTGAACAATGTTTTGGTTCGCTGAAAAAAGAAGACCCGATAATAAAAGCACTTGAGCTAAAAGGAATATAAAAACAGAAAAATAACTACATTTGTAATCTATTTCTATTGTTGTTAGCTTTAAATCAATTATTATATGAAAAAGGAATATACCCTGGAGGAATTACTGCACAAAGCAGCTTCCTATTGTTCCATATCCGAACACTGCGTATCGGAAGTTGAAGAAAAACTAAATGCCTGGTGCATTGAGTGCGACGACAAAGCCAAAATCATCAATCGACTGATTGATGAGGATTTTATCAATGAGAAACGTTATTGTGTGTACTTCGTGAAAGATAAGTTCCGTTTCAACAAATGGGGTAAAATTAAAATATCGTATGCCCTGAAACAAAAAGGACTAAGCAACGAACTTATAAATATGGCTCTGGAAACGATAGACGAAGGAGAATATGACGAAATGCTGGCTGCTCTTTTGAAAACAAAGCTAGCCGTACTAAAATACGAGTTCGAATACGAAAAACAAGGCAAGCTCTTCCGCTTTGCTCAAAGTCGTGGATTCGAAAACAACGTAATAGAGCGCGTTTTGCGAAACATCCCCCAAACTGTCAAACAATAAGCAGTTACAAGTAAATAGTTACGAGTTACAAGGCAGCTTATATACGTTTTGCTTTCGGAAAAAAGATCATTAAAAATTACTTATGAAAAGAACTAATCAGCATTCTTCTTCTGTAAGTGGGAGTCATAATCTGTCAAGATATTCAGTCAAAGAAGAAAGAGCAAATACTTACTCGCACGCTATCGGGATTCTGTTTTCCATCATTGCCGGTATTTTTCTGATTCAAAAAGCTATAGCATCCGGGAATAATTGGGCTATTGTGAGTGATGTTGTTTTCATCATCTTCATGACGCTTATGTACACCTCATCCACACTGTACCATGCCGGGAAAGATGAAAAAACAAAAATACTCCGCCGGAAATTTGACCATGCGGCCATATATGCACAAATAGCCGGAAGTTACACTCCATTTACGTTGGTCGTTCTTCGTCTGAACGGAGTATGGGGCTGGTCGTTCTTTGGAGTAATCTGGGCGGCAGCAGTGTTGGGCATTGCATTGAGCTTTATGAACCTGAAAAAAGGCAGCAAACTCGAAACTATTTGCTACGTGGCCATGGGCTGGGTGGTGGTTATTGCTTTCAAACCATTAATTGATTCACTGACACTGACAAACTCGATGAATGTATTCTGGTGGTTAGTTGGTGGTGGAGCATTCTATACCGTAGGGGCGGTTTTGTATTCTTTCAAACGCATTGAATACATGCATGCCATCTGGCATTTATTCGTTCTGGGCGGAAGCGTCTGCCATTTTGTGGCCATATGGAACATCAAAATATAGAAGCAAATATTAGCGGTAAGCAGCAAGCGGTAAGCAGTAAGTGGTAAGCTGCAAGGAGTAAACATAAAAATTTATTTATATGGCAGAATATTCTGATTTTAATGAAAAATACAGAACCAGAACTAAAAAATTTGCGGTTTCAGTTATATTCTTCTATGCTAAACACTGCAAACAAACAGAAGAATTAAGAGTAATAGGGAAACAATTATTACGTTCCGGCACTTCCGTAGCAGCTAATTTCAGAGCATTCACCCGCGGAAGATCTGAAGCTGAAAAGTTTTCTAAACTTTGTATTGTGGTAGAAGAAACAGATGAAACACAATTTTGGTTTGAATTAATTGAGGAAGCAAATCTTTTAGACAAATCACTCTATAGTACCATAAAAAATGTAGCGGATGAAATTATTAAAATCTTTACAGCAACCAAAAATAAAATGAAGAAATAGTTGTTTGCAACTCAGCTTGCCACTTACTGCTTACCGCTTACTGCTATTCAATAAACCCTCCTCCCAATATTCTTCCATCCCGATAAAACACAGCGGTTTGTCCGGGAGCAACAGACTCAAGCGGTTCGGCAAGTTCCACCCGAGCAGTTCTGTTTTCCAGAAAAACAACGCGGCTCAACGTATTTTGCTTCCTGTAGCGAATACGGCAAAGGACATCAAATTCATCAGAAAACAGACCTTCATCAACCACATTCACATCACGAATCAAAAACTCAGTTTTATACATCGCAGCCAGCGGAGCCAGCACTACTTCATTCGTAGTCGGGCGAATTTCCCGAACAAAAACTTTCCTGTTTAAATGTAGCAAACCACGCCGTTGTCCAACCGTGTAAAGTGGAAAACCGTCGTGCCGGCCCAATACTTTACCTGCTTCATCCACAAAGTCGCCTGGATAAATAAACTTATCCGGTTCTGTAAGTTGCTTTTTCAGAAACGGACGGTAATCGCCGGAACAAAAACAAGCGCCCAGACTATCCTTCTTTTCCGATACTTTTTTATAACCACGTTCCGCTGCCAGAGCTCGTACTTCGGTCTTGAGGAACTGTCCGAGTGGAAACACTATGCGCGAAAGTTGTTCTTGAGTCAATCCCCACAAAAAGAAAGACTGGTCTTTATCCGGATCTTTACCTTCGGCAACAAAGTAATGATTATTTTCCTGAATTATATTCACGTAATGTCCCATCGCCACTTTGTCGCATCCAAGTCGATCCGCTTCCTCCAAAATCAATTTCCATTTCAGTTCATTATTACACTTCACACACGGAAAGGGCGTACGACCAGCCAAATACTCATTAATAAAATACTGAACAACGTTTTCACGAAAAACATCGAGAGCATCATACGTCACGTGCTTTATTCCAAGTTGATTTGCCAGCCGAATCGCATCCTGCAAGTGGAAGTTCTCACCCTCTTCCCAGAAACGAAACGTTATGCCCACGACTTCATAGCCTTGTTCCAATAAAAGAATGGCAGCAACCGAACTATCGGTGCCGCCACTCATTCCAAGTAATATTCGTTTTTTCATTCTTCCGAATTATAGTCGCCAGACACCAGTCTTCGGTCTTAAGACTTTGGACGGGAGACTTTTTAAAATGGTAAATCACTTCCTTCGCCGGCACCGGGTGCTACGTCGAAAGAAGAAACAGGTGCAGAAGCTAGCGGAGCAGCACCAACAGCACCTTTCTCAATTTTCCATGCACGTACCGTTGTGTACCAACGTCCATTGTATTCGCGACTTTCTACATCAAAACTAACATTTACCTGATCGTCGATAGCCAATGGAAATTGATCAATTTTATCGTTGAAGAGATTAAAACATACTTTTTTAGGATATTGATCCGCTGTTTCCAACACATAATCCTGTGAACGCCAAGTTCCGTTTTTTCCTTGTCCGGTTGCTAATGGCAACACGGCAATAATTTTTCCTGAAATATCCATTCTTCTAGTTCTTTATTTAAATGATTTTAGATGGACAAAGATAATGAAGAAAAAATGAAGCACAAGGGGGAAACCTAAATTTGTGCCTGTCAAACTTAAAGATAATGCTCCAAACCGAACTTTCAATTATCTATTTTCGGCAGCTAACCTACACTCATTTTGGCTAACATATGGTTATTATGAACATAAAACCTGGAATATCTGTTTTATATAAAAAAAGTTATTAACCACTTAAATAAATCATTATGAAGAAAAACATGGGTTCTTACGACAAACTAATTCGCCTGTTGATAGCGATTGCGTTAATTATACTTTATTACAAAGGTATTTTAGCCGGAACTCTTGGAATTGCAGCACTTCTGATAGCACTAGTCTTTACTATTACCAGCCTATTAAGTTTTTGCCCGCTTTATACATTGTTTGGCATGAATACTTGTAAGAGAGAAGAAGAAAAATAATTAAACTGAAAGTCCGTTTAAAAGTCAACTCATTTTTTTCAGACTGAGTTGACTTTTAAAATACAGATTTTTCCCAATTTCGAACTCTATTTTGAGAAATTCGTTTTTTTTATCCCTTTATTGCATTTTAATTCATTTTCATCGGTCGTAAATGGCATTTATATCATTCTAAATCAGCGCCAACCTTACATTCTGCCATCTCTGCTTTGCAATAACAAAAAAACTGTAATTAATAGTCTCTCTATTTTGTCATTTAGACAAAATTCGTTACTTTTGTGGCGCAATTAAAAGAACTCAATTTTAAACAATAAATAAAATGATTAAAGTAGGTATCAATGGTTTTGGCCGTATCGGACGTTTAGTTTTCCGTGCAGCCCAAGAAAGAAACGATGTTCAAATCGTTGCAGTAAATGACCCATTTTTGGATCTTGACTATTTGATTTACATGTTGCAGTACGATACTGTTCATGGAAAATTCAAAGGAACAGCTGAAAACAAAGGTGGAAAATTGTTTGTTAACGGCAAAGAAGTTGCTTTCTTCGCTGAAAAAGATCCAGCTAACATTGGTTGGGGTGCTTCAGGTGCTGACTATGTAGTTGAATCAACTGGTGTTTTCACTACAATTGACAAAGCTAAAGCTCACATTGCTGGTGGTGCAAAAAAAGTAGTTATCTCTGCTCCTTCTGCTGACGCTCCTATGTACGTTTGCGGTGTAAACTTAGAAAAATATACTAGCGACCAAACTATTGTTTCAAACGCTTCGTGTACTACAAACTGCTTAGCTCCTTTGGCTAAAGTTATCAACGATAACTTCGGAATTGTTGAAGGTTTGATGACAACAGTTCATGCTGCTACTAACACTCAAAAAACTGTTGATGCGCCTTCTTCAAAAGACTGGCGTGGTGGTCGTTCTATCTTAGGAAATATTATCCCTTCTTCTACCGGTGCTGCTAAAGCTGTAGGTAAAGTAATTCCTGAATTGAATGGCAAATTGACTGGTATGGCCTTCCGCGTACCAACTGCTGATGTTTCAGTTGTTGACTTAACTGTACGTTTGGAAAAAGCTGCTACTTACGATGAAATCAAAGCTGCTATTAAAAAAGCATCTGAAAACGAATTAAAAGGTATCCTTGGATATACTGAAGATTCTGTTGTTTCTTCAGACTTCATCCACGAAACCCGTACTTCTGTATTTGATGCAAATGCAGGTATCGCATTGAACGGTAACTTCGTAAAATTAGTTAGCTGGTATGACAACGAGTGGGGTTATTCTAACAAAGTGTTAGATTTAATTGCACACATTGATTCAGTAAAATAAGCTGACCAATATAAATTAAAAATCCCTTGTAACGTTTGTTACAAGGGATTTTTTATATCACTGCGCTCTGTATATTTGAGAAACTTTATACATCTTCAAGGTTGAATTATCAACTGAAATAATTTTCCACTTATAATCTCCCAAACCACCCCAATAGGTTATAGTGATAGAAACTACGGAATCACTTCTTGACCAACTTCCATGATTATCACCAAAGCTCACCGGAGGTGTTGCGCACCAACCTGATATAGTTCGTTCAATAAACTGACCTGATAAGTCAAACGTAAAACCATACTCATTTTCATTCAATTTTGCTGACCTTTGAAACGTGAAGATATTATCATTCACCTGTTGGTTCGTCCAACTACCTATCAATAAATCAGAGTTATCAATTTCAACATCGTTGCTGCAAGAAATAAACAACGAAACAGAAAATACACACAATAATAATTTAAGTCTCATAATCAACGCATTTTCTTTAATGATGCAATCAAAAAAAAATACGTTGCATATTGAACAAAATCACACTCAATCAGAACTTACTCCATCAGCTCCACAAATTTGAAGTTTCGCCCATCAAATAATCCCCTATCGCCAAGTTTTAGTTCCGGAATAACGAGTAGAGACATAAATGCAACCGTCATAAAAGGTGCTTGAAGTGTAGACCCCAACTCTTTGGCCATAGCATCAATTTCTTCGTAGCGCTGAGCAATCACAGAACCTTCATCATCAGACATAACACCGGCAACAGGTAAAGGCAATAAACAAACACGATCTCCGTCGCAAGCCAGGATACCACCTTTACTATCGATAATCTGATTGATAGCAGAAACAATTTCTTCGTCGGACGTTCCCACTGCAACAATATTGTGACTGTCATGAGATACCGTAGAAGCCAGCGCTCCACGCTTCAGCCCGATATTCTTTATAAATCCGATAGCCGGTTTTGACGGTTGATAGCGGTTATATACAACTAATTTGAGAATATCATTTTCTATATCCGAAATTACGTTATCATCCACAATTTTAGGCACTTTAAGTCCTGTTCGGGTAAACAACTGACCATCGTCAACTTTAATCACTTTCAATCTTTCACCTGTCGGCATTACATTCAGTTGTTCTACAGTTATTTTCTTTGCATTAAACTGATTAATTAATTTTGCGGGAACATAACGGGGAAAAGTCGGAACTCCATTTCCGGAAACTTCTTCGCCACGAATATAAGTGGACTTTACTTTAAAATCTTTCAGGTTATTCACCACAACAAAATCTGCATCATCCCCTTTTTGCAGCAAACCTACATCCAGTTTGTAATGTTCTATCGGTGTAAGCGAACAAATACGTAGCACATCCATCACGTCGTAACCCTTTGCCACCGCACGGCGCACCAAAGAATCTATATGTCCGTTTTTCAATAAATCATCCGGATGTTTGTCATCAGAACAAAACATTATTTTATCGGGATATTTTGAGAGCAGAGGCAGCAAATCGTCAAAATTCTTTGCGGCACTTCCTTCTCGAATCTGAACTTTCATTCCTAACGCAATTTTAGCTTCGGCTTCGGCAATAGTCATACATTCGTGATCGGTAGTAATGCCTGCAGCAGCGTATGCTTCCAAATCTGCTCCTGAAACTTCGGGTGCATGACCATCAACAGGCTTTCCTATACGCTGAGCTGCCTGAAGTTTAAGCAGAACCTGTTTGTTGTTATGAATCACACCCGGAAAATTCATCATTTCTGCCAGAAAATGAATATCGTCACGAAGCAATAATTCTTCTACAGCATCAGCATCAAGTACAGCTCCCGAAGTTTCGAAATGGGTAGAAGGAACACAAGAGGGAGCACCAAAATAAAATTTCATCGGAGATTGTTTCCCATTTTCAATCATATAATCAACTCCTTCAACACCACAAACATTGGCAATTTCATGAGGATCGCAAACACAAGCCACCGTGCCATGCACCACACTGTAACGCGCAAACTCAGCAGGTAACATCATCGAACTTTCGATATGAATATGGGCATCAACAAAACCCGGAATTATATATTGATTATCTACATCTTCCGCCGTTTTAATTTCAATTATTTTTCCATTTTCAATAAAAATTTCCCCTTTCGTTATGGTTCTGGCAACCACGTCAACTATATTTCCTGATATTGTTTTCAATATATATTCATTTTTAATTCATTTTAATCATCACAAAAGTAGTAAAAAATCAGAACAAAGACTCCAGAAGCATTACTCAAAACTCAGATAAGGTTTCAGCTTGTTGAGTGCTTCAGGTGTAAACTCCGAAAGCACTTTCAGGTCGCTTATATCTTTCAGCTTTCCCTTTTTCCTTCTTAGTTCATAAACAGCTTTTGACTGATAAAAGTTGAAGTAAGGATGAGATTTCATGCGTTCCACACTGGCAGTATTAACCTTAATCTTTTGCACCAGGTCAGTATTGACTTTACAATATGACCGGATTTTTTCGAGATTTTCAGGACGCATACCATAAATTTCGCTTAGTTGGTCAACAGATATAAAGCCGCCGGTTCGTTGACGAAAGCGTACAATTCCTTTGGCATAACCCCGCCCGATTCCTTTCACCTGCATCAACAAAGTAGTATCTGCGGAGTTCAGGTCAACAATTACGTCAGTTCGTTTCTCTGTGGCAGTTACATTTTTAACTGGCTTTAGTTCTGCAATTTTAATGTAAGGTTCCAACTCGTGGAACTTATCGGGAGAAATACCATACACCCTGGCAAAATCATCCGAAGTGCGATAAAGACCACCACGCTTACGGTACTTCAGAATATTAGATGCAATAAAAGGCTTTAATCCCAACCGAACAAAAGCAGCAGAATCAATTGTGTTCGGATCGAACGTAAAAAGGATATAAGTAGTTTTCTTATCGAAAGATTTAGAGGAGGAATAGAAAGAGTTGTGTTTGTATTTTTCTTCGTATTGCCGCTGCCGTTCTTCGTATTTATGCTGCCAATTGACTTGCCGAAGACTATCGCGCGATATCAACGATTTCTTAAATCTTTCGGCTTCTTTCAGGAAAGCTGTCCCGTCTTTTTCGGTAACCGGAAAGAAATACGGCAACGTATAATTGGCTATGAGTGCTAATGCTATAAGTACGACAAGTACAATGATTCCAGTTCGTTGACCTCTGGAAAAATAGAAAAAATCTTTCCACATAATTAATTTTCAGTGCTAAATGATTTGCTAACAAAAACTTTCCAAATATATAAATTTATTTTGTGTTAACAAACATTTTCAATCAAATTAGTTAATCGAAACTTATAAAAAAACAAAAATGGACATCTCTGTTGAGACATCCATTCATGAATTAAATATCAGAGCGGCAAGCGAGACTCGAACTCGTGACCCTCAGCTTGGGAAGCTGATGCTCTACCAACTGAGCTACTGCCGCATTCAAAATTGATTTTTATTTCGGAGTACAAATGTAGTTGTAATTTTTATAAATACAAATCAGGAACCGATGTTTTATCTCCTATTTCTCATTTATCTTTAAAATTCCATTTATAAAATATCTATTTTACAATTCCGGAGAATCCCATAAATGCCATTGCTAACAATCCGGCAGTAATCAATGCTGCTGGTATTCCATCCATACTTTTGGGTAATTTCACCATATTGAGTTGCTCACGAATACCGGCAAACAAAATCAGGGCTAATCCAAAACCAATGGCGGTAGAAATAGCAAAGACAACACTCGCCACTAAATTAAGATCCTTCTTTACCGCCAACAGTGCAACACCCAAAATGACACAATTTGTTGTAATCAATGGCAAATAAACGCCCAAAGTATGATACAAAACCGGCGAAACTTTTTTCAACATAATTTCTACCAACTGAACCAAAGCTGCAATAATCAGGACAAACGTAATGGTCTGCAAAAATTGAATATTGAATGGAACCAATACCGCCTTCTGAATAACATAAGTAAAAATGGTGGCGACAGTCATTACAAATGCAACTGCACCCGTCATTCCCAAAGCTGTATTTATTTTTTTCGAAATGCCCAGAAAAGGACAAATTCCCAAAAATTGCGACAATACAATATTGTTTATAAATACTGCGCTGATAAAAATTAAAATGTATGCCATGCCTGATTTAGTTTATAAAGTTCCTTTAGTTATAAAGTTCACAAAGTAAAAAGTTCGTAAAGTTCCTTTTAGTGATAAAGTTCTTAAAGTTACAATATTACAAGTCAGAGACTTTATAAACTTTATAACTTTTCACTTTACAAACTTAACGATCTTATTCGTAATTGCAATTAAATATCCCAATGCTATAAATGCTCCCGGTGCGAGTACAAAAATCAACGCACCGTAATGATCGGGGAAAACAACATGATTAAAAGCTCTTCCTGTTCCCAATAACTCACGAACGATACCTAGCAACATTAGCGCAAAAGTAAATCCAAGTCCCATGCCAATTCCATCGAGAGCGGAACTAAAAACAGTGTTCTTTGCGGCAAATACTTCTGCCCGTCCTAACACGAGGCAATTTACCACAATCAAAGGGATGAAAATTCCAAGGCTATCGTAAACTGTAGGAAAATAAGCATGTATAAGCATTTCCACCACACTCACAAAAGTAGCAATCACCACCACATAAGCAGGAATACGCACTTTATCTGGTATGATATTTTTGAGCATTGAAATAACTACATTGGACCCAAATAAAACAAACAAGGTTGCCAGTCCCATACTCATTCCATTGAGGGCTGAAGTAGTTGTTCCCAACGCCGGACACATTCCCAGAATCAGTACAAATACCGGATTTCTGGTTATTAAACCATTCATGAGAATTTTAAAACCGGATTTTTTCATTGCTTTTGCCCTTTCATTATGCTTTTATCAATTCCTGAAGCTGAACCAGCCGGAGTATGTAATATGGAATCATTTTTTACTTTTGGGGTTTGATCCAATTGGCTTACAAATGCAAAATAAGCATTTCGTACAGCAAAAAGAAAAGCCCTGGAACTAATGGTGGCAGATGTAATTGCATCTACTTCTCCACCCTCTTTGCTTACAATAAGATTAGCCGTTGCAGGATTTTTTCCAATAATATTTTGATTCTTATAATCTGTTCTAAACCATTCCTGCATCTTAGAACCGAGACCGGGAGTTTCATTTTGTTCCAGAACAGTATAATTTACAATGACACCGGCTTTATTAAAACCGACCATAACATCTATATGACCTCTGTATCCGTTGTTTGATGACGACTCCACCGCTGCACCTATGAATTCGTCATTTTTAGCATAAGCCTTATACACTTTCATGGTTTCAACCCCATCATTCATAACAATGGGTTTCGAATCAACATGATCGAACGGAGGCAAAACAGCACTAACAACCTCAAGCTGTTTCTTTAACTGAACGTTGTCTATGGATTCTTTGGTAAAGACATAAGTCGCGGTTAATACAACAGCGGCAAGCACTGAAATACCCACAAGCACCATTATAGAGGTTATAAAATTTGAGTTTAGCTTTTTCATACCTTCTTCACTTCTCCAAACCGTTTTGGCTTAACGTACTTATTAATTAATGGCGTGAATGCATTCATTATCAGAATTGCAAACGAAACACCTTCGGGATATGAGCCAAAAACGCGAATGATAACTGTTATTAATCCGATACCCACACCGTAAATCAGCATACCACGGGGATTCATGGGTGAAGTAACATAATCTGTTGCCATAAAGATAGAACCCAGCATCAACCCACCTGTCAATAAATGAAACACCGGAGTGGCAATATATGCTTCAGGATTTGCATAATGCAATATGGCTGTAAACACAAATACTGTGGACAGAATACTAATCGGGATATGCCAGGTAATAATTTTTCGTATCAACAAATAAGCAAAACCGATAAGCAACGCCAACGTTGAAACTTCGCCCATGGAACCACCCATATTTCCCAAAAACAAATTCAGGGTGCTAGGGACTTCACAGAATTGTCCCTTCAATATAGCCAATGGGGTTGCAGCAGTTACTGCATCAAGGTAAGCCATATTAAACGGAATTGGCTTTGGCCAGATGGTCATTTGCACAGGGAATGAAATCAAAAGAAATACACGACCTACCAAAGCCGGGTTAAACGGGTTGTTTCCCAATCCCCCGAAACTCATTTTGGCAATACCAATGGCAACCAAAGCACCTGCAACAACCATCCAAACAGGCAGATTGGTTGGTAAATTAAACGAAAGCAATAAACCGGTGAGCGCTGCCGAGCCATCGGTTATAGTAATAGTTCCCCTTAAGATAAACCGTTGAATCAGGTATTCAAAAAGTACACACGAAAGGATAGCCGTTACATTTATTATCAACGCACCTAGTCCAAAAAAATATAATCCGGCCAGATAAGCAGGAACAAGAGCTATAAAAACCCCGATCATTTTTTTTGAGACTGTATCGCCACTATGAACGTGTGGTGAAGGTGAAATTATTAGTTTATCCATGCTTATTAGTTCCTAAAGTTTTTAAAGTTTATAAAGTTTATAACTCTACGAACTCCTCTTCCTATCTCTCACAATCTTTCCTACTGTTGTTTTTCCAGTCCGAACATGATCAAGTAATGGTCGATTGGATGGGCAGGTGAATGAACAACAACCACACTCGATACAATCCAGCACTCTGTCCTCTTCCATTTCTGTCCACATATCACGTTCGCCTTCATTCATCAGCAAGTAAGGCTCCAATCCCATGGGACAAACCACAACACATTTGGCACAACGCATACAATGCTGCATTTTCTTCCGGGCTGATTCAAAAGTCGGAATAAACAGCACACCCGAAGTGCCTTTTGCTACCGCCACTTCCAGACCTGCCAACGCACGTCCCATCATGGGACCACCTGCCACTATTTTGCCCGTATCTTCGGGAATACCACCGGCTTGGTCTACCACATTACTTAAAGGAGTTCCTATACGTACCCGATAATTACCATGACCGGTCATAGATTTACCGGTAATGGTTATAATGCGCTCGAACAGCGGTTTGTTTTTCTGAACAGCTTCGTAAATGGCAAAAGTAGTTGCCACATTCTGCACCACTGCTCCTACCTCTATCGGCAATGCCCCACTTGGAACTTGTCGACCAATGACAGCATCTATCAATTGCTTTTCGCCACCCTGCGGATACTGAACCTTCAAAGGCATAATGGTAATGCCTGTGAAGGTCTTTGCTAACTTTTTTAAATGAGCAATAGCATCTTTTTTATTGTTTTCAACTCCTACAATGGCACGTTTCACTTCGAGGGCTTTCATCAAAATGGTGACTCCAACCAATATCTCCTCTCCTTTCTCCAACATCAACTGATGGTCGCAAGTCAGATAAGGCTCACATTCCACAGCGTTTATAATTAATACCTCCGCCTTTTTTCCCGGAGGGGGCGAAAGTTTTACATGCGTAGGAAAAGTAGCACCACCTAAGCCCACAATTCCTGATATAGAAATCTTTTTAATAATTTCAGCCGGAGTCAATGTGCATTCTCTCTTTATTTCCGCACTCCTATCAATTGATTCCAACCACTCATCGCCCTGTACATCGATAAAAACAGATGGAACCTTTTCTCCTGAAGCATCTATGTGCCCTTCAATTTTAGTTACCACACCCGAAACCGATGCATGTACATCAGCCGATACAAACCCGCCGGCTTGTCCGATTAGTTGTCCCACTTTGACTACATCGCCCGGCGCAACCACAGCCTTAGCAGGTGCACCCAGATAATGAACAAGCGGAATGATAGCCTGAGATGGTAAGGCCGCCTCACAGATTTTCTGTCCGGCTGAGAATTTATATTCTTTTGGGTGAATACCACCCATTTTGAATGTTTTCATATGATAATAATTGCTTTTAGTTGCCAAACGGAACTTGCAATGAATATGTTTATTGGTTTAAACCGTTGTTTTAATGCCTACACATAAACGGTTAATCAACCTGATTTCGTATCAGTCAATTGTATCTTTTCTTATTTCAAATTTGAATGTCGCCTTCATTTTTTTATTGAATAATGAAAGAACTCCATAATACGGAATAAGTACCAGTAAAGCCAGTGAGCCCGAAACAAGTTCGCTGGCAATAAATAATTGCAGCACTATCAGGGTAATCAAAATCAAAACAAAAGGAATAACAAACGCCAGAAAAACAGCTTGCAATCCTATAGACTGCCGACCGGAGAGCACAACTTTATCGCCCACACAATAAGCCGCACCGGTATCTTCTACATCAATGATTTTTTCCGATTTATCAGCCGCTATACAAGAACCGTTGGCGTGACAAGCTGAACAAGCAGACTGTTGTTCAATCAAAACCTGAATAAGATTATCTTCAATTTGATGTATAACACCCGTATGTTCAATTAGCTGAGACATTTTTAGTTGTATTCATTGCATATTTTGAACAAAAATACCTCTATTAAATTAAAGTTTCAACCAAAAAAACGAAAAACTCTATGATTAAAGATAATTTTATCTAAATGAGACTACATCTTCCAATAAGAAGTTGACAAAAGCCGCTCTGCAAGTTACAAAGGCTACTAAACAAGTTACAAAGCCCGCTCAACAAATTACAAAGCCCGCTCAACGATATACAAAGCCTGCTCAACGATATACAAAGCCCTCTCAACAATATACAAAGCTTGCTCAATGATATACAAAGCCCGCTCAACGATACACAAAGCCTGCTCAACGATATACAAAGCCTGCTCAACGATACACAAAGCCCGCTCGACGATACACAAACACGCTCGATCGACTCGCCAGACAGTTTATACGAAAAGATCCGGACTTTTACCAAAAATACAAAGCCGCCTCCGTAGTTATCTATAAGCGAAATACCAAATCTAATCTACCCCGCCTGCTGAAACTAAATAAGTTGCACAGGGTATATCAACCTTTATACGGGTGTAGCACATTGTGTTGCTCCCGTATTTTTTATAAATAGTAATCACCTGAAATATTTACCACACAATTAGGTTAACTAAAATAAAGTATTTATCTTTGGAACGAATTTAATTAAAAACAACTATAAAAAGAACATCCGGCTAAATTGGGAATGTGCATAAAGCGGAAATATGCGAACTATTACTTCGCATACGCAGAGGTTAGCAGTCATTATATAAAAATAAAAAAAAGACACAGAAACATGGAGAAAACAATGAACGAATACAACGTAGATAAGATTGTTCGATTCTTGACGAAATATAAAGACAACCTATCGAATCTCTATAAGTGGTCTGTGAAGATTGACAAGTTATTCGACTTAGGAGCACTTACAAAAGAAGAAATTGAAGCTCTGAACAAGAAATCACCTTACGAAAAAGAATTAGTTCTAAAGAAAACAATTCAGATAAAACTAAATGAATTTAATTCGACAAACAGAACTGCTTTTGAAAAGTTGTGCTTGTGGATTATTAAAGACTGGGGCGGAATTAATGGAGTTGACGATTCAAGCACACTAGAATTAATCCAAGAATTCTTATCTAAAACAGAACCTTCATTTAACAGAATTGCAAGCACGTCAAAAATTGGTTCTTTTATGTTTCCTGAAAAGTACTTTATTTATGATTCAAGAGTTGCTTATGCATTGAATTGGATAATTTTATCTGAAAATGCAGGAAACAGATTCTTTCCTATTCCTGAAGGGCGAAACTCAAAAATGTTGGCTTTTGACATGAATGTTTTGATTCGTCTGAAGAACATAGACTTGTACAAATCTTCAGAAATTGAAAGGTTAGACAACCGACTTTACATTAAAAACAAAGACAAAGTCACTTATGTCTCGACAAAAAAAGCGTATTCTGAAATGAGCAGACTAATTCAGACCATAAGCAGACAACTTTGGACTGACGAGAAATCGGAAGTGCTTTATTACACTGAAATGTTGCTTTTTTCAATTGCTGACAGAGAAATATTTAATGACATAACTGACAGAATAAGAATAGAAATCAAATAACGCCCGCTAACACACGCCTCGTATGTTCATTGGCTGGTTGAGACATGTATTCCGTTAGTTTTGCTCCCGCATTCACTTTGTCGCATCTCGACAGCTAAGTTGTCTTAATCAGAATTTACAGAATAAGAGTTGGAATGTAAAAAAACACTTAGAATAGGCTTTCTACCGATATTTCCGAACTATTTTACCCTATACACATAAAAAAAGCAAACTCAAGAGTCTAACTTGAGTTTGCTTTTTTTGTACAGTAGTACAATATATTAGTTTGTAGGAGTATCCTTTTTCTTTGATGCAGTAGAGGCCTTTATCAACTCGGCGGGTTTTTGCTCAAGCAGTGGAACCTCCGTGTAATTCCAGGTTTCTTCAAATTCCCAGTTTGCTTTCAGCGAAAGCATTTTAGGATAATAATAAACTTCCTCGGGTTGTCGCTTGGTTTTCAAATCACCCGGATCCCATTTACCATTTCCATTTTCATCGATGAACATACGGATATAATAATCGCCCGGTTTCAGATATTCAAAAAGAGTTCCTTTTTCTGAAGCTGCCTTAGTTGCAACTACTAAATCCCTCGGATCAAGCACCTGCATCACCGCTTTGGGATTGAACGTTGCCAGTAACATTTTTATACTTGAGTAATCATCCAACGACTTGATCTTAAACTCATCTTTAAAATCATTGCTCACCTTGTTATAAATACTGGTAAATGCAGTTGAATCAACTTCAAGCTTATAACTCTTTTCGGGAACCCACTTGTAACTTATGCCAAAAGTCATCTGAATTGAATCCAGCTTTTGCCATTTAAATGGTAGTTCTTTGTACGTAGTATCTATTTTCTGGCTCAGACTTATCTTCGACACATCAAAATTAGCCAGTGGTGCCTCAAATTTTAGAATGATAGGAGTATAAACATCAAATGCCGGAGCAACGTTACTTGAGACTTTTAGAGGTTCTATTTTCTTAGTTACACGCTTCATTGCCGCTTTGGATTTTGCACTTATCTTCGCTTTACGCATGAAAACACTTATCGTATCCGTCTGCGGTCGAAGCTTAAACAACGAATCGGTTTTTAAATACGTCATTGCCATACGTAATGTATCCGTTTTCCAGACCGTTGAGTCGGTAATCCAATAAGTCAACGTATCCATACCGACACTCTTTTGCAACAGGTACTTTTTATCCCAATTAAAATTCAATGGTTTTATCTCCGGCAATTTTGTCAATATAGTATTGAAAAACAAATTAAACACAAAAGGTTCTTTTCTTTCCGACTTAACGAAGTATTGACGTTTCTTATTTTCATTAAAATAGCGAAGTGCTATATTATCCGGTAAATAATGAGGCCCCATGTAAGTATGAAGACTGTCGACCGTAATTGAATCTTTCCAGATGGTATCCGTCATTTGCTCCAACCGCGAAGTTGGGTGAATTACTGAATCACACATAGCTAAACCTTCGCCCGGTTCATAAAAATAATCATGATTACTATCGCCCAAAGCAAAGACCTTGTATTTTCCTTTCTTTATGTTATTGATAGAAAAATGTCCCTTCTCGTCGGTTTTTGCAACCCGGAGAAAGGGCTTTTGCAGAAACAAAGAGTCTGAGTTTTCAAGATAAATTCCAACAACAATTCCCGATAAAGGAGTCAAATCCTCAGCATTTATTACAACACCCGAAATCTTTAACGTGTCAATTTGATTTCCTGTAGAAAAGGAGAAAGAGTAATTTTTAATTGGATTTTTTTCATTCAAATCCACAATAGCATTACCAAAATTGACCGAATAAGTCGTATTCTCAATCAAGTTTTCATTGAAATTAACTGTAATTTTCTTCCCAAATGATTTCACATCGGGTTGCTTTACCTGGGGAGGTGAAATCATCACGTTTTCGGTTGCCTTTTCCACCGAAACCATTTCATCAAAATCTATTTCAATCTGTTTCTTATTATAGTTTACCGCTCCATTTTTAGGAAATGATTTCAACACATGGGGTGGTGTTTTATCTTTCGGTCCGCCGGTAGGTCCCTGCGATTTATTGGCACAGGCATAAACCAGAAACATGACAGCTAAAGTGACAATGACGAATTCTATCTTAGTTTTTATCTTCATAATTCAGTGTAATTCTAATTCGTTTATTGCAGAGTCAGCACTTTGTGTCCGATTCTGCAGCGCAAACATTTTTTCTCATCGCAATACTGCTTTTTCAATTGCAACAAAGCCTGCGAATCAAATGCGTTCTCAACTTTCAGATCAAGGCTTTTCCAATTTGAGATAATAGAATTGCGTTCAGCCGGAATACGTTCAAGTAATTGCAATATCTTGCCCTTCAACTCTTCATTCTTTTTCTGGCTCGCGTAGCAAAACAAAAAAGGAACAACTGTATTGATTAAAATACCATTTACAGACAGTTTACCTAATTTTTTAATCTGCAACACACTATTATTGGCAAACAGATAATGCGTATTCCAATAAGCAGATGTTTCGCAGTGGAATAACTTTTGTAAATAGTCAATGTCCGGATTCTCAACAATTTTCGAAAAGAGTTTAGTTGAAGAATGTACTAAAGCCGCAAACTGCGCAATCCGCACATGGGGAAAATTATCAGGACGTAATCGTAATAATTTCCAGTGCGATTTATCAATCGGAGTCAACTCATATTTTGAACAAAGAAAATCATATTCCTTCTTTAATCCGGCTGCATACTCATCATACGCGTCCAGATTCAATAAACCGGCTTGTCCGAATAGCAATGCTTCTAACTGAAACAATTGATCTTTGTGTTTACCCAATACAGAAAGGGGAAGCGATTTTGCCAGGCTCTCAAAAGCCTGACTATTTGTTCCAAATCCAAAACTCCGGGCCAGTGTGACATAAAATGCCTCTTCCCAATGTTGATTAGTTTCGGTCAACAAAACCTCAATGGCATTTATCTTTTGTTCCAACCTTTCGGCCAATAATGCATTTTTCCAGCTTTGAATAAATATTGCCGGAATCAGGTTTATTTTCGCAGCACATGGAATCCATTTTTGTTCACCGATAAGCTGCTCATAATTTGCTTCTATCCGGGTTGGAAATTTCAACTCCAGCTGTGGTATTCTTGTTCCATCTGCTCTATAAATGTCAGTGTCAACACTCGAAACCACATGTAAAATTATACTATCGTAGGCTTTATCCGATTGATGATTGTGCTTATTCCAGTCAGAAGAATACGTATGAATTTCAATATTCCCAGCCCAAATTGTATCTGATATTCTTATTTTAGCATTAAAGAAATCCGGTCCTGCATCCGTGTTGATTCTGCCCACGTCGATAATCTCTACCTGCTCGCCATCTATTGTTATAAGGTCGTGCGAAGTAAAAAGTTTATTCTGCCAAACATAATGTAGAATGGACTCTTTCATCAGTTATCAGTGAACGGTTATTAGTTTAAAGCACATCGAATGTGTATCCCTTACTATTCCAGAACTCAATAGCCAGTGGCAGTACACTTAACATGTTGTTTTTTGCCTTTATTGAATCGTGAAAAACAACAATTGAGCCGTTTCTGGATTGATGTTTTACCCGATTGAATATAGCTTCTTTTTCTAGCTTCTGGTTGTAATCAAATGTGATTAAATCCCACATAATGATTTCATACCGCGATTGAAGCTTTTTTATTTGATTGGGCTTTATTCTGCCGTAAGGCGGCCTGAATAAATTACTTTCAATATGTTCTGCTGCTTTTTCTACGTTAGCAATATATTCTTTGGTAGAAACATTAAATCCTTTTATGTGGTTAAATGTATGATTACCTGTTTTATGTCCTCTGCGCAGCACCTCATTATAAAGTTCAGGATGTTTCTGAACGTTTTCACCCACACAAAAGAAAGTTGCTTTCAAATTAAATTTATCAAGCAAATCCAATACAAGTGGAGTAACTTCCGGCACCGGTCCATCATCGAAAGTAAGATAAATCACTTTCGATGAGGAGCTCCTGCGCCAGGTAAGTTTTCCTAAAAAAGGACGAAATATATCGACAAACTGAATACTCATTTACATTTGAACCCTTTTTGTATATTCCATATAACGAGGCATATATTTATTCAAAATAGTATTTTGCTTAGCCTGATCGCAAATGCGCAATACCTGATTTAACACAGCCATATTATGCCCGATTCTACTTGAAACACTGTTACGACTAGATACATCCAAGCTTAAATACCAATCAAGGTATTCAACACAATCTTTTGCAACTGCATCCATTATGGCATTTCCTTTTGCTGTTTGGTGCAGTTTGTAATAATAATCAGCTAATTGTGTTGAAATATAATCATGACGAACGGTTGTGCCCGGAATCATTTTATTACAATAATCCAATGCTTTGGATGCTCTCACTGTGTCACCTTTAGCCATCAAGCCTCCGATTAGCTGAGCAAAAACCATACGATGAGTATGACACATCCGTGCAGTATTTTCATCAAGATAAACTTTTGGATCTGAAATGTTACCGTATTTGAATTTATTCATCAGATTGTCGTACATCTGTTCTACATTTACACCCGATCCAGCACCTTTTACTCCGATTGGTAAAATCTGATAAGCCAAACCTGTCATTTCGAAATGGTCATTAAGTCCCAGATAATACTCATCGCCAACAGTTACAGCATAATAGATAGGACGTTTCCATTTGTTTTCTTTCAATAATTCGATAATCATCAACTCACTTTTAGTAAGTCTCCTTTTCAATGTGAAATCAATCTGTGGAATTATCTCAGAAATTCTCGATGCAGGTAAAGTTCCTGATTTAATTACCTCCTGAGCATCAACCGGAAGGTACAATTGTTTAGTCGGGATAAATGCTTCACCTTTCATTTTTGTCGAAGGATCGGAACTTAAAATAAAGTCGAAGGCCGTTTTTACATCCAACGGTTTTTGAAGTAAATCTTCCACCCACAACACTTCATTTTTACCTGAGACATAATCTTTAGGTTGCCATGAGATAGGAAGTGGAGCCGATTTATAGGCTGCACGCTGCATTTGTCCGATATACCAGTCGGTTTGTAAATAACTCAGATTACAAACACGTTTATCAGTTCCAACACCTTCAACTTCCTGGTTGTACCAAAGTGGGAAGGTATCATTATCACCATTCGTAAATATAATAGCATTTGGTGCACAAGAAGTAAGATAATTCTCACCAAAGTCACGGCATGTATACCGGTTACTACGATCATGATCATCCCAGTTTTGCTGAGCCATTAATGCCGGAACTCCCAAACAGAAAAGTGTAGCAATTGCAGCAGTTGCTGTTTTTGAAACTTTAGGCAAAAACTTATCAAGAACCTGTATTACTCCTAATACTCCCAATCCTATCCAGATACAGAAAGCATAGAACGAACCGGCATAAGCGTAATCACGCTCACGCGGCTGATAAGGAGTTTGATTCAGATAAACCACAATGGCTATACCGGTAAGGATAAACAATAACATAACCAGCCAAAAACCTTCAACACCATGTTTACCGCCATAAATCAAAAATATCATTCCGATTATTCCCAAAAGCAATGGCAACAGAAAGTATGTATTATGACCTTTGTTGTCTCTTAGTTCGGAAGGTAAGTTTTTTTGATCACCAACTCGTAAATTATCAATAAATCCTATACCAGTAATCCAGTTACCGCGATCAATTTCTCCATAACCCTGAATATCATTTTGGCGTCCGCTAAAATTCCACATAAAATAGCGCAAGTACATGAAATTCACCTGATAGTCGAAGAAGAAACGCATATTCTCGATAAACGTAGGTTTGATATCACTTTTTTGCTGTCCGCAATAATCGTAGGTTATGGTTTCGCCAGTAATATTTCCCCACTCTTTGTAGGCTGCAACGTGCGATTCGGTATTACTGTACATACGGGGGAAGAACATATTGAAACGTTCATCCATCACATAATCAGTTTTATATCCGGTAACAATATATTCATCTTTATCTGAATCCGATGTTTTTGGTTTCTGACCGTAGGTTGGTGCACCTTGAGTTTGTTCAGGTATACACTCGTTACCATTCACGTTAAGCTTCACGGGTGCGTTAAAGCAGGCACCATAAAGAAGTGGTGTATCACCATATTGCTCGCGGTTAAGATAATACTTCAATGAGAACACGTTATCAGGATTATTCTGATCCATGGTTGGATTAGCCGACGAACGAATAACAATAACTGCATACGACGAATAACCGATTAAAACCATAGAAACCATAAGGGCAATGGTATTCAACCAACGAGCGCTGATCATATCTTTCTTGTAATAGAAGAGACCTCCCATTGAAGCAATGATAATCAAACCCAGAATTACATGACTGCCAAAGAATGGAATACCAGCCAGAGTAATGGACAAGATAAATGATATAACCATGCGCAATTTGCTCTTGCTGACATTCGATTCATAAATTGTCCAGCATAAAACGGCAATTGTAAGAATAATATATACAAATAAGCCTGAATTAAATCCAAATCCGAGCTCATTTACAAATAGCAATTCAAACCAACCGGCTACTTCAACAAATCCCGGTATTACTCCATATAATACAACAGCAAGAATAACAACCCCGGATATCAATGCTAAAATAATTCCTTTTGTAGTTGGTGTGTATTTCTTGAAATAATAAACCAATACAAGAACAGGAATAGCCAACAAGTTCAAAATATGAACTCCGATAGACAATCCCATCATGTAAGCAATAAATATCAACCAACGGTCGGAACCCGGCTCATCGGCAAGATCTTCCCATTTCAGAATAAGCCAGAATACTAAAGCGGTAAACAACGACGAGAATCCATAAACTTCAGCTTCAACTGCCGAAAACCAAAATGTATCAGAGAAAGTATAAGCTAATGCTCCAACTAGTCCTGAACCTATAATGGCAATAATTTTTCCTGTGGTATAATCAGCATCTGATTTAATAATCACTTTACGAGCCAAATGTGTGATAGTCCAGAATAAGAACAAAATGGTAAATGCACTACATAAAGCTGTAAACGAGTTTACCATAATGGCCACATGACTGGTATCTTTAGCAAATAACGAGAAAAAGTGTCCAAAGAGTGCAGATAATGGTGCTCCGGGTGGGTGACCTACGTCCAACTTAAAGGCACTTGAGATAAACTCCGGGCAATCCCAGAAGCTTGCCGTTGGCTCCATAGTGAGCAAATACGTCAAAGCAGCAATAGCAAAAGCTACCCATCCGAAGATGTTGTTCATTAATCTAAATCGTTTCATGAAAGCTAATTATTGTTGTTAGTTGATAATTGACTGTTGGTTGTTTTCGTCTATATTTCCGGCTCCGGTTCAGTTGAAACAAAGCAAGTATAAATGTGCTAAGAAAAAACGCTCAAAGATACAAAAAAAATCAGTTTGTTTGAGAACTTCCTTGCTTTTTAGTTAATATTAAAAAATCTATACTTTCTTATAAAACTATATACAAAAACCAAATGCATAAAAAACAGCCACAACAACTTTTTTAGAGTTACTGTGGCTGTTTTTACGACTGAGGAACATGTTTTCCTCAGATAAATATTAAGGCACTCTTTTACATTTGAACTTTCTTTGTATACTCCATGTAGCGGGACATATATTTATTTAATATCCTTTTTTGCTTAGCCTGATCGCAAATGCGCAACACCTGATATAAAACTCCAAAGTTTTGTCCAATTTGATCAGACATATTATTAAGCTTGGATTGATCGAAACTCAGGTACCAGTCCAGATTTTCAACACAGTCTTTTGCCACAGCATCCATTATTGCATCGCCTTTGGCCGATTCATTTAGTTTATAATAGTATTCTGCCAATTGCAAAGAGCCATAATCGTGACGGACAGTTGTTCCAGGAATAACTTTGGTGCAATAATCCAACGCCTTTTTTGCACGAACCATATCTCCTTTATCCATCAATGCGCCTATTAAATAAACAAACATTGCACGATGTGACCGACACATATTCAGTGTATTTTCATCAAGATACACTCTTGGATCGGCAATATTACCGTATCTGAATTTATTCATCATGTTGTCGTACATTTCGTCGGCGTTAATTCCTATTCCGCCACCCTTCACTCCTATTGGTAAAACCTGATAAGTCATTCCTGTCAATTCAAAATGATTTTTCAGGCCCAGATACTCTCCTCCAATAGATATGGCAAAATAAACCGGACGTTTCCAGTTGTTTTCTTTCAACAATTCGATGATCATCAAGTCACTTTTGGAAATACTTCTCTTTAAATCAAAATTGATTTGAGGAATAATTTCTGAAGCTCTGGAAACCGGCAACGTACCTGATTTTATAACTTGTTTCGCATCCACCGGCAAAAACAAATGATTGGTAGGAATAAACGACTGACCCTGCACTTTTGTTTGAGGATCGGAACTCAGAATGAAATTATAAGCACTTTTTACATCGAGGTTCGGCATCAACGAGTCAACCTCAACTACTTCATTTTTGCCCGGTTCATAATCTTTAGGTTCCCAGGTAATAGGCAATGGTGCAGATTTATATGCTCCTCGTTTCATTTGGCTGATATACCAGTCGGCTTGCAGGTAGCTGAGGTTGCACACACGTACATCGGTGCGGTAACCTTCCACTTCCTGGTTGTACCAAAGCGGAAAAGTGTCGTTATCTCCCATTGTAAAAATAATGGCATTCGGCTTGCACGATGACAAATAGTTCTGACCAAAATCGCGACAGGTATAACGATTGCTGCGGTCGTGATCATCCCAGTTTTGTTGTGCCATTAAAGCCGGTACACCCAGACAGAAAATTGCCACCACTGCAGCGGTAACCGTTCCTGGCAGTTTAGGCAGATATTTATCAATTGCTTTTATTATGCCCAATACACCCAGACCAATCCAGATACAGAAAGCATAGAACGAGCCGGCATAAGCGTAATCCCGTTCACGCGGCTGATAAGGAGTTTGATTCAGATAAACAACAATAGCTATACCGGTTAGAATAAACAACAACATAATCAGCCAAAAACCTTCAACACCATGCTTACCGCCATAAATCAGAAATATCATTCCGATTATTCCCAATAAGAGCGGCAATAAGAAATACGTATTATGACCTTTGTTATCTCTGAATTCTGAAGGTAAGTTCTTTTGATTACCCACCAGCAGATTGTCGATAAATCCAATTCCTGTAATCCAGTTTCCATGCTCCATTTCTCCATTTCCCTGTATATCATTCTGCCGTCCGCTAAAATTCCACATAAAATATCGCCAATACATAAAATTGACCTGATAGTTGAAGAAGAAGCGCATGTTTTCGATAAAAGTAGGCTTCATATCGGTTTTTTGTTGACCACAATACTCATAGCTCACCGGTTCGCCGGTAATCTTTCCCCAGTATTTATAAGCTTTAATTGATCTCGGGTTGTTGTCAAACAGGCGTGGAAAAAACATATCAAAACGCTCATCCATCTCATAATCGTTATCGCCTTTATAACCAACAACCACGTATTCATCTTTATCTCCTTCCGTCTTCTTAGTCTTCAAACTATAAAACGGATGTCCTTTTTCCTTCATTACAGGAATACAATTATTGCCTTCTACTCTTAGTTTTACAGGAGCATTGTAAGTTGAACCGAACAGCAACGGACTATCGGGATATTGTTCACGGTTAAGATAATACCGGAGTGAAAACAAATTATCCGGATTATTCTGATCCATAGTTGGATTAGCCGACGAGCGTATCATAATCACGGTATAAGATGAATAACCTATCAGCACCATACCAATCATTAACACAATGGTATTAAGCCAACGGGCACTAATATGCTTTTTGCGGTAATAGAAGAAAACCACCATACAAGCAATAATAACCAGACCCAATAATACATGAGCACCGAGAAATGGAATACCGGCCATAGACACAGCCAGTATAAACGATATGTACATACGCAGCTTATTCTTGTCGGTATATGATTCATAAACCGCCCACACCAGAATGCCAATAAGAAGAATAAGATAAACGAACAAGCCGGAATTAAATGCAAATCCTAACTGATTAACAAAAAACAATTCGAACCAACCTGCCACTTCTACAAATCCGGGTATAACTCCATATAAAACTGCTGCGAGAATAGCTACTCCCCCCAGCAAAGCCATGATAATACCTTTGACCGTGGGTGTGTATTTTTTGAAATAATAGACCAAAACCAATACCGGAATAGCAAGCAGGTTGAGTAGGTGCACCCCAATGGAAAGACCCAGCAGGTAAGCAATCAGAATCAACCAACGATCGGAACCCGGCTCATTGGAAACATCTTCCCACTTCAGTATCAGCCAAAATAGCAGAGCTGTGAACAATGCCGAAAATCCATACACCTCAGCCTCCACCGCCGAAAACCAAAACGTATCGGAGAAAGTATAAGCCAATGCACCTACCAATCCGGCACCAATGATAGCAATGATATTTCCTGTAGTATAATCAGCTTCCGATTTGACAATTACCTTGCGGGCTATATGCGTGATAGTCCAGAACAAAAATAAAATAGCAAAAGCACTGGATATAGCCGTTAGTGAATTTACCATAATAGCCACATGATTTGTGTCTTTTGCAAACAAGGAGAAAAAATGACCCACAAGCATAAAAAAAGGAGCTCCCGGAGGATGACCCACATCAAATTTATAGGCACTTGAGATAAACTCCGGGCAATCCCAAAAACTTGCCGTTGGCTCCATGGTAAGCAGATACGTCAAAGCAGCTATCGCAAAAGCCACCCATCCGAAGATGTTGTTTGTTAATTTGAATCGTTTCATTAAATACAATGATTATTGTTGATTATATTTTGACGGATATTTATTCGTTACGTTTGAGTCGTTAAGCTCATGCTCCAAACAAAAGATATATATTACTTTTTATAGTTCTTTTGTAAAAATATTCAAAGATATTAAATAATTCATTTTTTTAATAAATGCATATTCAGTTTTAGTTAACCTTAAGAAATAGTCATTCATTTTTGCCTGTATAATAGCAATAGTTAACAGTTGGCATTATTAGAAAGCCATGGTAAGAAGTAATCTAAATGCTTCGTAATTCAGTATGAAGGTTTCATATTTTAATACGAGAGCTTCGTAACTTAATCCAGAAGTTCTGTAATTAAATCCAAAAGTTTTGGAACTTAATCCAGAGGTTTCATAATTAAATCTGAAAGTTTCATAACTTAATCCGAAAGCCTCGTAATTTAATCCCGGAACTTCGTTAATGCCCCTGAATTTTATAAAGCTCTTCATACATTCCTATTTATCTAATTCGGACATTTAAAATTTCATCGTTAAAAGATTGGCCTTTTAGAAAAAAAACTGTTTGAAACGCCAAAAGTCATCCCGTTACAAATTGAAATCATACTTCAATGAAAAAATAAAAAAGCAATAGTTTTGGCTCTAAAAACTACAAATTAGAAAGTAGAAATTCCGAGACCTGTTTTATTTATAAAAACTTGCAAAACAAATATTTAAACACAGGTTCGGATTTGATATTAAGATATTGTGTTGAAAGAATATTATTCCTACATTTGTCTCGAAATGCAACTAAATCAGGTTTTAATGGAATCAATCTCATCGTTTGCTGAACTGACTGCACATCTGAAAAGCGTAAATTGTCGTAAACGCATGGCTGTTGCCAATGCAGTTGATTCGCATACATTGGATGCAGTTCAGAGAGCTGTAGACATGGGAATAATTGAAGCTTTTCTGATAGGCGATGTTGCTTCCATTGAATCACCCCATTTGCTCGAAGAGCACAACTTTTCCCCTTTTATTCATATCATTGATATTCCCGAAGTTCATTTAGCCACATTGGAGGCCGTTCGCATGGTAAAAGCAGGCGAAGCAGACATCCTAATGAAAGGATTGGTAAATACGGATGTGTTATTGCGAGCCATTTTGGATAAAGAAAAAGGAATATTACCTGCCGGGAATGTGCTCACATTCAATGCCGCCATGGAAATTCCGAACTACCACAAGTTGATTTTCTTCACTGATCCGGTGGTGATTCCTTCGCCCAATCTGGTGCAGCGCACTGCCATGATTAAATATGCTATCGAAACCGCTTATAAATTCGGCATTTCTAAACCTAAAGTGGCTTTAATACATGCTACCGAAGTAGCTAATCCCAAAATTCATTACATGCAGGATTATCTGGACATTATGCAAATGTGGCGCAACGGAGAGTTTGGTAATGTAATAATGGACGGACCACTGGACATTTTTCTGGCGCTGGACAAAGAACGCGGAGGCATTAAAAATGTACCATCTCCGGTTCTTGGCGATGCAGATATTCTTATATTCCCTAATTTTGAATGTGCTAATTGCTTTTACAAAGGACTATCACTTTTTGCCGGTGCCCAAATGGGTGGATTACTTCAGGGAACCGAAAAACCCGTAGTGCTGACTTCCCGCAGCGAAAGCGTAGACTCTAAATTTTACAGCATTGCAATGGCGTGTGTAATAAGTTGATGTGATGATGAAATAATTCTAACGTTATTTAGTAATCAACAACCGTTACTGTTCACTGATTATTGAGAAGACTGGAAACCATTATTCTTGCTGCTCGCCCGGCCGTTCCCGGTTCACCCAGAGAACTTTTAATTATCGAATATTCCTTCAACATAGTTTGACGGTAGTTTTCGTCTTTTAAAATAAGATTCAATTCAGCTTCGATATTCCCCACCGTGAACAAATGCGCTAGTAACTCTTTAACGACTAATTTCTCTGCTACAATATTGACAAGAGAAACAAATTTTACACGAACAACAAGTTCCTTCACCAAATATCCAAATCGACCACAAGGTACGTGATAAACAACTACCTGAGGAGTTCCAACCAATGCTGTTTCCAACGTGGCAGTTCCTGAATTTACAACCGCTGCTTTTGATTGCTGAAGCAGATCATAGGTCTTACCAAAAACTACCGAAACATTCTTTCCTTTCAGAACAGAATCATACAATCCGGCATCAATACCCGGAGCCCCGGCTATAACTACCTGATATTCCGAAAAACGCAAACCGGCTTCAACCATACGTGGTAAACACCCCACAATTTCTTGCTTACGGCTACCTGCCAGAATAGCAATAATGGGTTTGTCCGGCAATTGATTTTCCGTACGGAATTCAGCGAATGTTTGTTGTTGATTAGGGCGTGTACAAACAGAATCGACAGTGGGATTACCCACATACTCAACCTGATAATTATGTCGACCATAAAAAGCCGTTTCGAAAGGAAAAATGGTAAACATTTTATCCACATAACGCTTAATCTCCTTGATACGGTATTCTTTCCATGCCCAGATTTTAGGGGATATATAATAATAAACCTTGGCGCTCAGATTATCTTTTACAAAACGAGCCATGCGTAAATTAAAACTTGGATAATCAACCAGAATCAACACATCGGGTTGAAAATCAACAATTGCTTGCTTGCAATCACTTAAGTTTTTCAGTACCGTTTTGGCATTTTTGAGAACAGCAATAATTCCCATAAAAGCCATATCACGATAATGCTTTACCATACGTCCGCCATGAGCCTGTGCCAACATTAAGTCACCACCCAAAAAGCAAAATTCAGCATTTGAATCAGCTTTCCAAAGTTCCAGCATCAAATTAGATGCATGCAAATCGCCCGAAGCCTCACCGGCTATGATAAAGTATTTCATGTTGATGTGTTGATTTGATAATTTGCAGATGTGTTGATTTGCTTTCTAAGTCATCTAAATCTTGATTCGTGGTTCTCACTTACAGCATAAAAATACTAGCAATAAAATAAGGCATTCCGCCTATAAGCACTCCCGTTGCAATTTTGAAACTATCTGATTTATAAAACACAAAAACAAGTACCAGATTAGGCATTACCGACAATAGAAGTAGTTTCCCTAGCAAAAGTCCGGGGTAAAGCTCCTTCAAGGTTGCTATAAAAGACAAATCACCCGGATAGAACCGATTCAAATACACCCACATAAATACAACCGGAAGCAATAACCCGGGCAGTAATCCATATAGAAAATGATTGAAACGAGCCATAATAAAGGTAATATGGTGATGTAATCAGTTAGCCAATTTAAACGTTGCAACTTTAAAACTGAGTTACAACTCCCACTTAGCAACAGACTCAATTGCTTCGTAAGCTGTCAGGTCTATTTTAGTAGGAACAATAGAAATATAACCATGATCAAGTGCCCATTCATCAGTATCTTCCGATTCAGGTTCGTGATTTTCAAAATTTCCTGTTAACCAGAAATAAGAACCGCCACGCGGATCCGTTCGCTTTGCATATTCTTTTGTCCACCGGCCATCACACTGACGGGCAACTTTAATTCCGGCTATTTCTCCAATCGGTGCATTTACATTCAGACAAGTGGCATGTGGAAGTCCATTTTTTAAAGCTTCTCGTGTTATCTGCAATACAAACGGTTCGAAAAGACTAAAATCGGCCTCCAAAGAATGATCGCAAATAGAAAATCCAATGGATAAGATCCCATTTTCACAACCTTCGAGGACAGCCCCCATAGTGCCTGAATAAATCACATTAATGGCTGAATTTGAACCATGATTTATACCTGCCACCACCAAATTCGGTCTACGTTCAACAATTTCATTCAACGCCAGTTTCACACAATCAGTTGGAGTGCCGGTTGTCACATAACGAATGAGACCCTCTTTTTCTTCGATTTTCTTAAAACGAATGGGATGTGTCACTGTCAGCGCATTCGATTGCGCTGAGCGTGGTCCATCAGGAGCAACAACCACTACGTCACCTATTTCCATCATAAGTCGGGTTAAGACTTCTATTCCATTTGCTTCATGACCATCGTCATTCGTTATTAATATAAGCGGTTTATTCATATTTTAATGTGTAATTTTTAACGTTTATAGGGTAATGACGAATCGTTTAATACCGACTACCTACTACTTACTACTTACTTCTTCTTTATCTTCCAGACCGTTGCCAATATAAATCCGACACAAAGCAACACAAAATAAAGCACATCACGCGAATCAATTACGCCGCGACTCATGGATTTATAATGAGAATGAATGCCCAGTGTTTCAATAATCTGAATTGACTGACCTGAAGTGAAAAAACCGGCAATAACCTCGAAGCCGTAGTAAAAGAAGAAAGACAGAACTACCGCAACAACAAATGAAACGATTTGATTGTTTGACAGCGACGAAGAGAAAGTACCTATAGCCACATACACAGCAGCCAAAAACAATAAACCAATAAACGAACCCCAAAATGCTCCGGAATCAACATTACCAACAGGCTCGGCCAGATACGAAACAGAAAAATAATACAGCAAAGTAGGCAGCAATGCCAATGCAACCAGCACCCAACCTGCCAGATATTTCCCCAATGCAATTTGCAATTTACTAATTGGTTTAGTAGTAAGAAATTCCCACGTACCTGTTTGTTTTTCTTCAGCAAAGAGACGCATAGAAACTGCAGGGCAAAGAAATAAGAATAGCCATGGAGCCAGATAAAAAAGACCATCTACATTAGCATAACCCGAATCCAGTATATTATATTCGCCCGGAATAACCCAGAGAAACAATCCTGTCAGAATCAAAAAAATACCGATAACAATATAACCGGTTGCATTACTGAAAAAAGCTCTCAGTTCTTTCTTTAATATTGAAAACATCTTAATTAATCAATAACTTAATAATTAATGAATATTTTGCTACATTTGCGCTGTCAAAGGTAACCAAAAATCGAATGAAATACCAATAATTAACCCGGCTTTTATGAAGAAAAACCATTTTTTCGTCATCTTAGTGCTTAGCACAAACTTACTGTATGCTCAAACCAATGAGCAATACAGTATCAAACTGGAAGGAATTTATGGCAACATTTTGGCTCACGATCAGCACGTTAAAGAACTCGTATCAAACCCTGTAACCGGAGCCGAATTGTCTCTGGAATTTCAAACCATGGGCGAAAAATCCTGGCAGCAATTTACAGGTTTCCCTATAGTCGGCGTTGGTGCAGTTTGGCTGAATCTTGGAAACCCACAAAAACTCGGTAACGCCTTTGCTCTTTATCCGTATATCAGTTTTCCATTAATCAGAACAAATTTCTTTAATTTGAGTCTGAAAGCCGGTGCCGGAGCGAGTTATCTGACAAAAACATACTACAACACAAATACTGATTCGTCGGGAAATATTTTACCTTCATTAACCGGTACAAACGGAGCCATAGGGTCAGCTATAAATGTTTATTTTTCAGGTGGAGGAAGTCTTGAAATCCCTATCACAAAAGGATTTAGTTTTATGGCCGAATACACCTGGAATCACATGTCGAATGGCAGCGCGGTTGCACCAAACTCCGGGTTAAACCTGCTGAATGGATTTGTCGGGCTCAGGTACTTTCCAAATTACAAAAGCTTTCAGGCTCCTACAGCTCATTACTTTCCAAGAATTCCTCGTCAGTTTAGTTATGAGATTATTGCTTCCGGCGGTTTCCGACAGCTTTATTACAAAGATAATAAGACATTTCCGATTGCTTCTATCGCATTTGGAGTCTATCACCCAATGTCCAATTTTTATAGAATGGGATTAGGAGTTGACGCATTTTATGATGGAGCTTATGATGGGAATACCCAGTTTGAACGAACTTACATAACTTCCAACGAATTAAAAAACAAAATTCGCGTAGGAGTTTCCTGGCAGCATGAAATATTGTTAGGACGGTTCATAGCCGGTTTTGATTTTGGCTTATATCTTTATGATCCGCTTAAAAACTTATCTCCATATAATGATGCCAAAAAAGGCGCATTACACAAACCACTTATTTACAGTTATAACATTGACAATGAAGACGGTTGGTTTTACACCCGCGCGGCTTTAAAGTATGCCGTAAGTGAACATTATTTTCTTTCGTTGGGATTAAAAACTCATCTACAAAAAGCCGAATTTATAGAATGGGGATTGGGATATGTATTTTAAGTCTGAAAGTTTCTATCGTCCTCTTGTTCCAGACTCTTCTAAGAAACCAACGAATCAATCATCAAAGGGATTTCATCCGCATCAATTCCATTAGCAATTAAATATGCTTTATCATCGTTGAATGTTTCAATAAAAATTTCCCAATTATTTAGTTGTAAATCGAGGCTGGTTCTGTAATATTCAATTGCATCATTCATCTTTCGCTGGCACCATGCCACATGACCGGCATTGAGATAATCCTGGGAAGTTGGTTCTGTATTTTCGAGCAATTTATTTACATAATACTGAGCCTGCTTAATATTACCCGACACAAACGAACACCAACAGATTGCTCTCCAAACTTTTATATTATCACCTTCAAGAGCATCCAACTTGAAATAAACATTCAAAGCCTCTTTGAATTTATGCAACTCCACATAACAATGACCGATTTGCATCATCACATTTGTCATATTGGGCTTCAGATAATCAACATGTTGATAAAATTCAAGCGCTTTCTCAAAATTACCTGACAGACGATAACAAAGTGCCATCTTTCTAACAGTCCAAATGTCATCGGGTTGAATAAAATCAGCTTTTATATAAGCATCAATTGCTTTGGGAAATTGAGATGTTTGCTGATATAAATAGCCTATTTTCTGATACAGGGCGGCTGTTGGAGATGACTCGTGCTGAATTTCTTCGAATAATTCCAACGCTTGCGGGTAATGGTTTTTTGAAAAATAATACTCAGCTATATTCGATTTAAAACCAGTATTATTTGCCAGGATATTAAACAAAAAAGAACGGTGCAACAATAGCGAAAAAGAAAACATGTCAGGAAAATCAGCACGATTGAAGTTCAGTTTAAAAAACCTGAACAAATCCTGAATGTACTGTTTCGAGATATTTTTAGACATCAAATCGGGAGTAAGAATCGCTTCATCTCTGGCCATTTCGTCCAACTGCTCTGCTTCCATCTTAAAAGATTGTTTGAGTATTCCGCGTTGCGATTCAGGCATCTGAAGGATACTCAGACAGAAAGAGTATTTGTCTGAATTGCACATTAAGTTGTTCCCAAGAAAAGCCGTCAATAGAGTCTTATCATCTGTAATGAATAACTCGTTTACATCAGAGTAATGCGGATCGAAAGGCATAAACCAGTGAGTAAATTCAGAGAAAAACGGGAAACTTTTGAGCAGTGAGAAAGTACTCATATATACATCCGCGCCCTCCAACTGCATTTCACTCAATTCTTTTAATTTATCCGACACGCCGCTTTTGTCAAGCATTTCTTGCCATTCCGGATTTTCTTCATTCCACTCATCCGTATTCAACAAACTATCGGAATCCATTTTATCCTTAAGCATCGGACTTATTTTCATCACCTCGGGCAGAATTTCCTCCTGCATTCTTTTCGTGATTTTCTCTGTCTCAACAGTAGCAATAATCTGAATTATAATATTTTGAAAATTCTCGACAATATGATGATCATCAGCGAGTAATACCAATCTGTTTCGCACTGCCGGGAAATAAGGCAAAAACCGATTGTATTTTGCTAAGACAAAACACAATCCTACCAAAGCACGTTGTTTAACTTGCTGATTTGTATCCTGACAAGCATCAAATAGCAACGCAAGCTTACTTTCGTCGAACATGCGCCACAGATTGAGAGTAAGCGCAGAAATAATCATTGATTTTTCTAAACTTCCGGGATATTCATTGTCCAGAATCTGATTGAAAAGGACTCTTTCTTCAGTCCTGTAAATAGTTGCGAACCAAAAGGAGCCAAAAAGTTCAGGAAGTAACGATTCGTAATTTGTACGTAGACGTTTCAATTCAACATCATGATTTGCATCGTCATTCTTCAATAATTCAGATTGACTATAAAAATATTTTAGTGCACTGTATAATTCTATCGGAGAATTATGGCGTTTGGTATGTGGAAAGTAACGTTTTTGGGAGTATTCAAAATTAGAAGAATTACGAATGAGCAACTCTTCCCTTAAATCGGAGTTTAGCGCAAAGATTTTGGCTATCAACTTGTTGTAAACTAATTTTCGTTCAGGATCTTCTACACCGGAAATATAATATTGCAACAAATAACGATAGTTTTGTTGCATATCATTTAATCTGTCTGAGTATTCGCCCAGTTGTAACTCATTGATTAAATCGCTCGTTTTATTGAAAGCATTTTTCACTTGTCCCAATGTAAGGAAGTGCAATGCCGATGTATACGTTTCATGAATTTGATTAGTATTCATACTTTTAATGAGCCTCTATTGGAAAATTGTTAGTTGAAAAAATTGAATGCAGAAAAGAGTAACAAAAGTAATAATCTTATTAGTTGACTTGAAACATCAGAATCAAAAAAATGTTTTAATTTTCGACAAGATTTTATGGATAATTGGAAATTCACGAAGATCAAACCGCCGGCAGAGAATCAACCTATTTTGCTGATTTTACGAAGTCTTTCTTCATCAATAATTTTTAATTTTCGTCCATCCATGGCTATAACATGTTCATTTACGAAATTGGACAGAGTGCGAATTGCATTTGAAGTTGTCATATTCGAAAGATTGGCTAAATCTTCGCGGGATAGATAAATGCTTATTGTAGCCCCATCTTCTTCCACGCCATAGTTTTTACGCAAAAGGAGTAACGCTTCGGCCAATCGACCACGAATATGTTTTTGTGTCAGGTTCACAGTACGGGCATCGGAAGCACCCAGATCGGTAGCTATTTCTTCCAGAAAGCGATAGCAAAAAGCATTGTTATGACGAAGTATGGAGATAAATATTTCGGCTTTAATCATGTACACTGTCGAAGCCTCAAATGCAGCGGTATTAGTATTATATTCTTCATTGGCAATAATAGCACGATAACCGAAATGTTCTCCCGGTTTAAGCATTCTTATTATTTGCGAACGGCTTCCAACACCTTCTTTATAAACCTTTACCTTTCCACTTGCCAATATCATCATGTGTGAGGGTTGTTCGCCTTCGCAATGTATCATCTCATTTTTTTTGAAATGATGAATAGTATAATTGCTTCGTACGAATTGCCTTTCATCAGGCGTTAATACATCCCAAACCGTAAAAATATCTTCTAATGGTTTCAAATCAGAAACATGTTTTTTTGCCATAAAATTCGTTAGAAATATGTTTGACAACAATGTTATAAAGCACAAATTTAGTGATTTTTCGAGAAATAACACAACAAGCAGTAAAAAAAACAATTTATTATTTCTGCAAACCAAAGGAATTTAGTTAAAAACACTTTGGGCGGGGTTTTGAATTGAACAATCAAACTATGGAGTTAACTTTATTTCAGAAAAAACTTTTTAAAATAAAAAAAATTATTACTTTTGTAAAACACACTAACTATTATACTATATGAGAAAAATTTTATTGGCTATAACCATTCTTCTCAATGTTTTAAATCTAAGTGCCCAACAAATTTCAATTAGCGATTCAGCTGTTGTCAGTTTGATTACGTGTTCACCCGGTGAGGAAATTTATGCAAAGTTTGGACATACAGCAATTCGTATAATAGATAAAAAAAATAATTTTGATGTCGTTTACAACTACGGCATTTTTAGTTTTGATACGGATAACTTTTATTATAAATTTATAAAAGGTGAAACTGATTATCAGCTTGGCATATACGACACACGCAATTTTTTACCTGAATATGCTCAACGAAATTCAATGGTGGTTGAGCAAATTTTAAACTTAACACCGGCTGAGAAAAAAGATTTGTTTGCCCTTTTGATGAAAAATTATGAGCCGGAAAACAGAACATATCGCTATAATTTTGTTTTTGATAATTGCGCCACCCGCCCACGTGACAAGGTGTTGGCTTCATTACATGGTTATGTAAAATTTCAGGAAAACTATGAATCCAAAACTTTCCGCCAATTAGTTGGTACATACGTAGGTAACGACACCTGGTTAAAATTTGGTATTGACATGGTTTTTGGTATAAAAGCCGACAAAATAGCTACTGAAAGTGAAAGTATGTTTCTTCCGGAAATTTTGATGACCGAATTTCAGACTGCACAAATTAATACGCATGAGGGTGGAAGTAAAAAACTGGTATCGGAAAGAAAGATACTGGTACAAAGAACGGACACAAAAGAAGATACTGGCTTTTGGCTTTTCAAGCCAATGGCTTTTTCTATGATTTTATTAATTATCGGATCAGCTATTACCGTTTGGGACACAAAACGAAGATATTATTATAAACCTTTTGATGCGTTTTTATTCGGAATTACAGGTTTGGCGGGATTAATAGTGGCTTACCTTATGTTTTTCTCTTTGCATCCGTTGGTGAAATCCAATTTGAATTTACTCTGGTTAAATCCACTCAGTTTATTAATTGTTTCATTGCTTTGGGTTAGAAGATTACGCGTGGCTTTATTTTTCTACCAAATTTTAAATGTTGTAATGTTATTAGCTGCTCTGTTCACATTTGCCATTTCAATCCAGTCAATAAATGTGGCGGCATACCCGATAATCGTTTTATTACTTATGCGCAGTGTCAGTTGGATATCATTATCCCGAAAAAAGATTTACCGCCGCAGAAGATAATCAGAATTAAACTTGCTTACGTTATATTATGTCTACTATTTCTAACAAAATACCTATTCCATTACGTTTCGTTGGGATAATCCCTGCACGCTTTGCGTCTACCCGTTTTCCGGGAAAACCGTTGGTAGATATTGGTGGAAAAACCATGATTCAACGTGTGTATGAACAGGTATCCAAAGCACTTACCGATGTATATGTGGCTACAGACGATCAACGGATTTTTGATGCCGTACTTGCTTTTGGCGGTAAAGCCATCATGACTTCCGATAAGCATAAGAGTGGAACAGACCGTTGCTTTGAAGCTTTCTCAAAACTGGAGGAATGGTTTGATGTGGTTGTGAATGTTCAGGGTGACGAACCGTTTATTCAACCCGAGCAAATAGCTGAATTGCAGAAATGTTTTTCCGAACCGGATACTCAAATAGCTACGTTGGCAAAAAAGGTTACCGAAAAAGATGGCTTCGATTTTCTAAGCAATCCTAACAATCCTAAACTGGTTATCAACAAGCAAAACGAGGCGATGTATTTCAGCCGCTCGGTGATTCCGTTCAGACGTGGAGCTGAATCTGCAGAATGGCTTTCACTTCACTCTTACCTCAAACACGTTGGGATTTATGCTTACCGTGCCGATGTATTGCGCGAACTGACGCTATTAGAACAATCGCCACTTGAAATTGCCGAATCGCTTGAGCAACTACGCTGGCTTGAAAATGGCTACCGGATTAAAGTAGGCTTTACCGACGTAGAAACTGTGGGCATTGACACTCCCGAAGATTTGGAAAGAGTAAAAGATCTACTGAAAGACAGTTAAACAAGAAGCAACAAGCGGTCAGTCGTTGCTAACAAGAAATTGAAGAGTACTAACAGGTAATTGATAGACACTGTCGGGCGATTGATGAGCACTGTCGGGTGATTTATTGATACTGTCGGGTGATTTATTGATACTGTCAGTTGATTTATCGTTACTGTCTGGTAATTTATTGGCACTGTCGGTCGATTGATGAGCACTGTCGGGTGATTGATGAGCACTGTCGGGTGATTGATGATCACTGTTGGGTGATTGATGAGCACTGTCGGGTGATTGATGAGCACTGTCGGGTGATTGATGAGCGCTGTCAGGTGATTGATGAGCACTGTCAGGTGATTGATGAGCACTGAGCAGTATGGGAAAGGGTACTGTGAGTACAAGTCTCAGTCTACTATCTCTGCAAAATCAGCAATATGCTCATCCACATACGCTGCAATCAAAGCCGTTTGTTGCTCTTCAATATCAAAATATATTTCCTCCAAATCATCGAAAGCTTCAAAATCAACATACAACGCATTAAATTCTTCGTCGGTAGTTTCACGTTCCAAAGCTGCTTTGTTTGGGTCATAAATCTCTTTAGCTTTGTAAATCAACTTAGCCAATTCTGCAGCTCCAAATTGCTTGATAGCTTTAGCAAACGGATTTCCAAAAATATATCCACCGTATCCGTTCTGAATCAGTTGCACAAAACCACCATCGCGCATTTCGTCCTGAAAAAAACGGTGAGCTAACAGGGTATGTTGACTACCATTCAATACCTGCATGTTATCGGCAGTAAGTTTTCCGCCTAAAGCTTCCAGATAAGCATCAGTAAAAACCTGTAAAAACTCATCCATTCCTTTTTCTGCGGCGGTTGCCAAAGCACTGTCTTTTATTTGAATCATTTAGTTTGAAAGTTATAAAGTAGAATATCAAATCTCGAAGCCAATAAGCGGCTGTTTATTTTTTATGGCTGCAAAGTTAGAATAAAAGTGGACAACTACATAACCTGCAAATTGGTTTAAGAAAAATTCATTAAACTGCTTATCTCTTTTTACAACTAAGAACTTTGGAATAAACTTAAAAACTCACTCCTTATCAGAAATACATATTATTCATAAATATTTTATGCCTTATAGCTTGTTGATTTTCAACATCACTTCCCTCGGCTAAATTTGCCTGAAACCATTTTGCAGCCCAAACTCCGGAATGTTCTTCCAACAATTTAGTCCAACCTTTTTCTTTTGCTTCAAGAGCTAACTGACAAACATATTCCGGAAGATTTTGGTTCGGTTGTGTCAATGAATCAGTTATTGCGATGTATTTGTTCATATAAACCGTATCGCCTTTTTTTACATCGGTTCCGATACTAAACCCGGCAATCCTTTCCTTTTCTATTTTCGTAGGGTTGACTTTTAATTGCTCATTATTTTTATACAAAGCATACGAGTGCGCTCCACAAAACTGAAAATTCTTATGCCGTGCTTGTGCCCAAAGATACGATACATCCTGTTGAGCTTTTATTTGCAACACATTCCACAACTGCTCATTATCATTCAAATATGGATTCTTTACATCAGCATTAATTATCGGCATAAAAGAAATTCTTCCGTCAAAGTCCAACGATTTGACCGAGTAATTTATTGCTGCAATTTCGGTTTTGGCCATGCTCAAAAAACGCTTTACCGAAACCTTAATTCTATGATTTCGGGGAGAAACAGCTTCGAATGTTCTTTCCAAAACACCATCATGCATATTCAATGTCCTTTTGAAATTTTGCACTTCCCAGGTAGCTAAATCTACTATTTCATCATTCAATCGTACAATTATACCATCCCAATCCGGTGTATTTAAGAGCCGGTTGTAGCTATTCAATAAACTAGTTTCCTGAGCTTTGTTTTGATCTGTTTCCTGATAATAAACTCCGGCAATATAAGAACCTGACTTTGTCACGCCTGAATAATGCTCTTCAAAATCAGCCCGCTGACCAATATATCCGTTTGATATCCCCAAAGAACTTTCTGAAGCAAGTTGATTGTCGGGTTGAAAGCCTTCTTCGGTAATACACCAAAGATCTGTTTGCTGATAGTCATTCATAGTAAAAGAATATGTTAGCTTTGTATGCAAAAATATATTCGACTTTAATTTTAAAGTTCCTTTAAGGGGTTTGTGGTTAACTTATCTTCCACCCAAAGCACACTTATTGCAGCAATAAGAAGAAAAACCCCGGACATAATCAAAGCATAAATTGCCTGTGAATCAAAAAAGCGTTTGATAATCATTCCTCCGAAAAACCCATTGATTATCTGAGGAACAGTTATAAATATATTAAAAATTCCCATATAAATTCCCATTTTCCGAACCGGTAATGACGGTGCTAAAATGGCATAAGGCATTGACAAAATACTTCCCCAGGCCATTCCCACACCTATCATTGAAAAAATCAACATCGTTGGATTGGTAATAAAATAGATAGAGATTAATCCGATGGCACCGGCTGTAAGTGAAACACTATGAGTCAGTTTTCGCCCAATCAGATGTGCAATAGCCGGTAAAAGTAACGCATAAATCATAGCTACACCGTTGTAAACACCAAAAATTATTCCCACCCAATTTCCAGCATCCTGATAGAGTGCAGATTTTGTATCGGTTACCGCCAATCCATAAACATGTTGAGCAACTGCAGGCGTGGTAAAAACCCACATCCCAAACAAAGCAATCCAGGAGAAAAACTGTACCGGAGCCAATTGTTTCATGGTTTTTGGCATAGCTGCAATATCACGAAAAATATCAGAAAATTTACTTTTTTCTTCTGCTACAATTTCCTTATCAGCATTAAAACCCGCTAATTCTTCCGGTGAGTATTCTTTTGTAGTACATACTGTCCAAAGAATGGCAATAATCATAACCGCTGCACCAATGTAAAATGAAAAAACCACATTATCAGGAATGCCACCATCTACTGCTACTTTAGAAATGCCAAACCATTGAGCCATGACGTATGGAAGCCACGAACCAACTACTGCACCGATTCCGATTAAAAATGTCTGGATTGAAAAACCGAGTGTACTTTGATCAGCAGGCAACATATCGGCCACCAAAGCCCGGAAAGGCTCCATAGCTACATTAAATGAAGCATCCATAATCATTAAAAATCCGGCACCAATAAACATGGCTGGAAGGAAACTGGCAAAAACACCTGCATTAGGCATAAGTACCAAAGCAATAGCCGCCAGAATAGCCCCTACCAGAAAGAATGGACGACGACGTCCCAAGCGAGTCCAGGTATGATCAGAATAATGACCGATAATGGGCTGAATAATCATGCCGGTTATAGGAGCAGCCAACCAAAACCACGAAAGCTGTTCTATATCAGCTCCAAATGTTTGAAGTATACGACTCGCATTAGCATTTTGTAAAGCATATCCAAATTGAATTCCTAAAAAACCCATGCTTAGGCTGAGAATTTGGAAAAAAGAGAATTTTGGTTTCGTTTTAAGGGTGGTGGATTGTGTGTTCATGAAATAATTATTTGGTGGTTCCTCTTATAATCAGATTTGTCTTAACTATCTTATTGGTATATTGACCGTGTGTTTTTCCGTCAATCTTGTCGAGTAGCAAAGTGGCAGCATTTTTACCCATTTCATATCCATGTTGCTCTACAGTACTAAGCATTGGATCACAAGCTTTTGCTAATTCTCCGTCCGAAAAGCCGAAAATGGCAATATCATCAGGAATTCTAAGCTTGGCAGACTTCACGGCATACATAATTCCTGCTGCACAATGATCATTGATAGCAAAGAAACCATCAGGTCTGTCAGTTCTGTCTAAAATTTCAGGAGTAATAATAATAGCTTCTTCACGCGTATCACATACACGAATCAAAGATTCATCAACCATTAAGCTATATTTTCTGAGTGCATCAAGATAACCATTTTTACGATTCTTTGAAATTTCAAGATGGAAAGGTGAACTATAGAAAGCAATCCTTTTACAGCCACTCTGAATCAGATATTCAACAGCCGCAAAAGCGCCGGCATAATCATCAACAACAACACGGTCGGTAGTAATACCAATACAAATGCGGTCGAAAAAAACCAACGGAATATCACTATCAATTATATCCTGGAAATGATCGTAGTTAGTTGTGTGCTTGCAGAGCGAGGCTAAAACCCCCGAAACCCTACTGGATATTAATGCTTTAGTATCACGGACTTCTTTTTCGTAATTTTCGCTCGATTGGCAAAGTATCACATTATAATCTGCCTGGTTTGCAATCTGTTCGATTCCCGATAAAACGGATGAAAAAAAATAATTATTTATTTCCGGTACTATTACACCTATCGTATTATTCTTACTCATTCGTAAACTCAATGCCAATGCATTAGGTTTATAATGAAAATCCTTTGCATACTTATTTACAAGGTCTTTTGTAACCTGACTAATATCCGGATGGTTTTTTAGAGCACGCGAAACTGTGGAAGGAGATATATTAAGTTCTCTGGCAATATCTTTGATTGTGATTTGCGTTTTTTTCATGCTATAAATTTTTCGGTTACAAAATTCAATCCTGAATCATCAATAGCGATTTATCACTCAACGACCTAAACAATTGTATTTTACACATTAATCAAACACATAGTTCATTGTCTAAAACACCTCAGAATAAGATTTCAATTACAAAAGTAGAATAGATTATCCAAATAAAAAATTATTTTCCCGAATATTTAAAATATATATTGCAAACGTTTGCGCTCAATTTTCGATTCATATTGATAAAACTAAGATTACAAATAAACATCAATACTCTATTTTTGCCTCATAAAAAATGCTTAACACGTTTTCAGAGTTAATAACAATGAACAAATTATTAAGAACATTGTTTTAGTTAACGAAGAATTGTAAACTATTTTTTACAACCAAATAAATTACAAGTTTCAACCTTAAAAAAACTTAATGCATGAAGTACAATCACTTTAAGCTCAAATTACGTGCATTTGCAGCCGTTTTAGCGATGTTAGCTTTTGGAATTAACGCCAATGCACAACAAACATCCGTTTCAGGAGTTGTGAAGGATGCTAAAACCGGAGAAACAATTCTCGGCGCAAGCATTCTGGAAAAAGGCACCTCAAAAGGTGTAATTACTAACATGGATGGTGTATTCACCATTTCCGTATCCCCTAAAGCAACCCTGATAGTTAAGTATCTCGGTTATCTTTCCGTAGAAGTTCCTGTAGCAGGAAAAACAAACTTTATTGTCCAATTACAAGAAGATGCCATTTCACTTGGCGAAGTTGTTGCAATTGGATATGCCACAGTTAAGAAAAATGATGCTACAGGTTCTCTCACATCAATTAAACCAGACAAATTAAACAAAGGACTCACTACCAACGCTCAAGACATGATAGTGGGTAAGATTGCCGGCGTAAATGTTGTTACCGATGGTGGAGCACCAGGTTCAGGAGCAAAGATCCGGATACGTGGAGGTTCTTCTTTAAATGCAAGTAATGATCCATTAATTGTTATTGATGGTTTAGCTATGGATAATGAAGGTATCAAAGGAGTTTCAAATCAGTTAAGTACAATCAATCCAAATGATATTGAATCATTTACTGTGCTGAAAGATGCATCCGCAACTGCAATTTATGGTTCGCGTGCTTCTAATGGTGTAATTCTTATCACTACAAAAAAAGGAGAGAAAGGCTCTAAGCCTCGTGTTTCATATGACGGAAATATGTCGGTAGGTGTAGTAGGTAAAACTGTAGATGTCATGTCTGGTGATCAGTTTCGTGCATATGCCAACCAACTGTATGCAGGTCAAACAGGAGTTCTTTCAAAGCTTGGAACAGCAAATACTGATTGGCAAAGTCAGATTTACCAAACAGCAATAAGTCATGACCATAACATTAGTATAATGGGAGGTCTAAAAAATATGCCTTATCGTGCTTCATTCGGATACACAAATCAGGATGGTATTATTAAGACTTCAAATTTCGAACGTTACACAGGCTCATTCAACCTAAGTCCATCTTTTTTTGATGACCACTTAAAAGTTTCATTGAATGCAAAAGGTCTGTATGCAAAAACCAGATATGCTGATACCGGTGCAATTGGTTCTGCAGTATCTATGGATCCTACACAGCCTGTTACTTCAACCGAGGAACCATACAAATCAACTTTTGCCGGATATTGGCAATGGATAACAGGTGGAACAACGTGGAATTCTTTGGCTGTTGCCAATCCTCTTGCTACTTTAAATTTAAAAAGAGATATAGCTCACTCGAGAGATTTCATTGGAAACGCAGAATTCGACTATAAGGTACATTTTTTACCTGAACTCCGTGCACATTTATCACTGGGAACAGAAATATCTGATGGACAACAAGATTTAGCTACTCCGACTACTAATGCAAGCGACGGACAGCTTGGACGGACAGGATTCGAAAAAATTTATAAGTATAACAGATCATTGTCTTACTACATGGATTATGCTAAAGAACTTGGAGTTCAGAAATTTGATATAATGGCTGGTTATGAATGGCAACATTTTTATCGAAGCAAGAACAATAGATATTCGGCTTTAGATCTTACCACCAATACAACCACGGATGTGTTTAAAACTGAAAGTTATTTGGTATCATTCTTTGGTCGTGCTAACTACACATTATTAGACAGATATTTATTAACTGCAACAATACGTGACGATGGTTCTTCTCGCTTTGCATCAGGAAATCGTTGGGGTTTATTCCCTTCACTGGCCTTTGCATGGAAAATAAATGAAGAAGGATTTATGAAAGGTAACACTACCTTCTCAGATTTAAAGCTTCGTTTAGGCTACGGGGTAACCGGTCAACAAAACTTAAATAATGGCGATTATCAATACATTCCGGTATATGTAACCAATATTGAAGGAGCAGCATATCCGATTGATGGTAATTACATTCAGACTTACAGACCAAACCCTTATAATAAAAACCTGAAATGGGAAACAACAGCCACTTACAATGCTGGTTTAGACTGGGGTCTTTTAAATAATCGAATCACAGGATCTATTGATGGATATTATCGCGTTACTGATAATTTGATAAGCAGTGTAAATGTTGCTGCCGGTACAAACTTCAGTAATATTGTTACCCAAAATATCGGATCTCTCGAAAATAAAGGGGTTGAATTCACTATTACAGGAAAACCTATTTCTACAAAAGATTTGACCTGGGATATTAGCTATAATGCAACCTACAATAGCAATAAAATAACTAAATTAACGGGGACCGGAGCAAATACCGCTGTAACTGATAGAGGAATATCTTCAGGAACCGGAAATTATGTAGAATATCAACAAGTAGATTATCCAGCTTACTCTTACTACGTTTACCAACAAGTGTATGATGCAAATCATAAACCAATTGAAGGACTTTTTGTAGATAGAAACGGAGATGGAAAAATAAATGATGCAGACCGTTATTATTATCATAATCCGGCACCTGATGTAACCATGGGATTATCTTCTAAAATCGTTTACAAACAATTTGATTTCGGAGTTTCTATGAGAGCTAGCCTTGGCAACTATGTTTATAATGATTTTGCTGCCAATAAAGCCAATGTAGGTGCCAGCGGCGTTTGGTCGACTTCTGGTTTCTATGTAAACAAACCAACGTCAGCTTTGGAAACAAATTTTGTAGGGAAAACAAACTGGTATTTTTCTGATTACTATGTACAGAATGCGTCATTTGTTCGTGTTGACAATATAACCGTTGGATACACATTTAAAAATCTGTTCCATGCAATTTCAAGTGGTCGCTTGTCCGCAACGGTACAAAATCCGTTTGTAATAACAAAATACAAAGGATTAGATCCTGAAGTCTTCACTGGTGTTGATAACAATATCTATCCTCGCCCAATTATGACAGTTATTGGATTAAGCCTTAATTTTTAATTAACCTGTAAAACAATTGTAAATTATGAACGTAAGACATAATAAAATAATAATCACGATCTTGTCGGTTTTATTTGGTATCGGCTTGACATCGTGCGTGAATGACTTGAATGTAACTCCTATTGATCCAAGTTCTATTCAAACTTTTAATCAAGATGCTGTATTTGCTAAAGTTTATGCTTCTTTAGCTCTTACCGGACAACAAGGACCTTCAGGTAAAGGTGATTTAGCCGGAGTTGACGAAGGAACATCATCCTTTATCCGATTAATTTGGAATCTGAATGAACTTTCAACCGACGAAGCCATCTGCTCGTGGGGTGACCCTGGTATACCTGAGCTGAACTTCAATAAATGGACAGCTTCTCATGATCAGGTTAATGGTATTTATGCCCGTTTCTATTTCGGAATATCGCTTTGTAATCTATTTATAGAACAAACTGCCAGCATGACAGATGCTAAAACAGTTAAACAACGTGCAGAGGTTCGTTTCCTACGTGCATTAAATTATTCTTACTTATTGGATTTATTTGGAAATGTGCCTTTCACAGAAGTTGTATCTCTTGATCCACCAAAGCAAATGATGCGCGCAGATTTATATGCATGGCTTATAAAAGAGTTAACGGCAATTGATCCTGATTTAGCAAAGCCTCTTAGTAATTCTTACTATCGTGTTGACCAGGCTGCTGAGTGGTTATTATTAGCTCGTTTATATTTGAATGCAGAAGTTTATTCAGGCACAGCTGACTGGGCAAATGCTAAAATATTTGCTAAAAAAGTAATGGATTCAGGTTACAAGTTAAATCCAAGCTATGCACAACTTTTTATGGCTGACAATGCCGGTGCATTTGATGGTTCAACAAATACTGCTCCTCAGGAAATAATTCTTCCAATAGCATGTGATGGAGTACAAACACAAAGTTACGGAAACTCTCTTTTCTTGATTGCATCCACTTATACAACAGGAATACTACCTGCTTGGGGAACTTCTGAAGGTTGGGGTGGTAATCGTGCCCGTGCCGCTTTGGCAAAGAAATTCTTTCCTAATGGAATTCCTACAGGAACTGATTTATCTAAACTCACAGCATTTGCAGGAGATAAAAGAGCTATGTTCTGGGGTTGGGATATTTCAGATACTAAATCAACAGATCCAATGACCATCTTAAATACTGGAATCTTTAAACAAGGTTTATCAGTTACGAAGTATACAAATGTACGTTATGATGGAAAGAAATCTAACGATGCAAAATTCACAGACACCGATGTTCCTCTATTCCGGGTCGCAGAAGCTTATCTTACTTATGCCGAAGCTTCATTTCGTTTAGGAGATGCTCCAACTGCTCTTACTACAGTTAATCAGTTGCGAGACAGAACAACTGGAAGTGCTCAACCATTACCAAGCATTAGTTTAGAAAAGATATTGGATGAATGGTCGCGCGAATTCTATTTTGAAGGACGTCGTCGCACCGATTTAATCCGTTTTGGAGATTATGGTGGAAGCGATTATACCTGGGATTGGAAAGGTGGAACAGCTGCAGGAACAAAGTTTAGTGCTATATACAATTTGTATCCAATTCCAGCTACAGATTTGAATGAAAATCCTAATTTGACACAAAATCCCGGTTTCTAATCTTTGTGAAATTCTAATTAATAAAAAAGTAATAATATGAAAAAATATAATATATTATTTATTGTTTTGCTCTGTATAATTGGGTTTACGTCTTGTGAAGACAAAATAGCCACTGTTATCAACAGTCAGGCACTTGATGGAAGTCTAAGTTTTAAACTCAATCAACCACGTTATGCAAATTATGTACTTGAAGTTACAAATTCTACTAAGGACTTGGACTCACTTACTTGCGTTCAACCTGCTTATGGGTTTACCGCTGCTGTAACTTACTCTACTCAAGTATGTAGTGATGCTAACTTTGCAGCAGGCACATTTCAAACTTTATCGACAACAGTTAATGGGGAAAAAGTTGGCGTGAACACAAAAGAAATGAATAAAGCTCTTATCGCATTTAATGGTGGTGCCTTTTCAGAACCTTTGTCATTCAAAACTGTTTATGTCAGGCTTAAAGCTTATATTAGTGACGCAAGTTACTCTACCACAAAAGACAGTTTAATAGTAAAACCCTTGTATTCAAATGTAATTTCGCTGAAAATCAAGCCTTATATTGAACCATTGGATTATTATTATAATGTAACTTTACGTCCTTGGTATATTGTTGGTTTAGGTGGAAAATGGGATAATACAGTAGCAGGTTTGGGCAGTTCGTTAATTCCTTTAGGTGTAGTTGATGGAAAATCCTATGATCCTGGTACAGGAGATGGCACATTTACCGCTTCTGTGTACATTAAATCTTCAGATTCCTTTAAATTAATTCGGGATGTTAGTGCATGGTCACCTTCATGGGCAATGACTGGTGGAGCGCTGAAATATAATGGTAGTGATAACATAACAGTAGCCGCTGATGGTTGGTATACATTAACGTTGAACTCAATTGATAATAAGCTCACTATTGTAGCAACAACAGCACCAAAAAGCAGCTATACTTCAATTGGATTAGTCGGTGCTTTCAACAATTGGCCAGCTACGGGTGGTGATGTTGTACTGACTGCAAACACCAATGCTGGTGGGCATATATGGTACACAACCTACACATTTGCAGCTGACTCACAATGTAAGTTACGTGCAAATGGCACATGGGATGTTAACTGGGGAACCCAGGGAACAGTTGACGGAAATGCAATATATTCGAATGCCGGAATTGGTGTAATTGGTGGAGGTGGTAAAAACATGCTTGAAACAGCTGGTTCTTACACTATCTTATTCAACGATATTGATGGCAGTTATTTCTTCATCAAAAAATAAATAAAATAAGTTCTGCCCATAAAAAGGCAGAACTTATAAAAAATTAATTATGTTTTACACATTTAAACTAATTGAAAAATGAAAAAAACAATTAAATATATATTTGCTCTTGTCATTGGCTGTTTGGCATTTACTTCATGTCAAGATCCGTATGCCAATCAGACAGTAGCTAAGCCCGGCAGCTATGACCAAATATCACTTCAAGATACAACAGGTTTCGTTGCTGCCATGAAACAAGCAAATGTTACTATACTTCCTGCAAATTTGAATGATAGTTTGTCCATAATCACATGTACATCTGTCCCAACTCTTGTTGATACAGCTGCAAAAGCTGTTTATAAGCTTCAATTTTCAAATACTGCTGACTTCGCATCTTATCATGTTATTCCTTTTACTTTCAATGGAAAATCTGGCTCTGACTTTAAAGTTAGTTATAAGGATTTGAATGACACATTATTCTTTATGAACAGTACCTCAGGACAACGTGATGTTTATGCAAAAGTGTTCGCTTACGTTACTCGCAATGGATTGAAAACGTTGATAAAAGCCATTACACTGAAATTTCAAGCAACTCCGGTTCCTTTGAAAGCCTATACAGCTATTACTCCACGCCCATGGTATATTGTTGGATTGGGTGGACATTGGGATAATAAAATTGCAGGATTGGGTAGTTCATTAATTCCATTGGACGTTGTTACCGGAAGTAACTACAACGATACCGGCGATGGTAAATTTACTTATACAGGTTATTTCAAGGCATCGGATGGTTTTAAAATACTTCGTAACATAGGCGATTGGGATAATGACATATGGGGTATGAACGGATCGACCTACACACACAATGGTGGAGGCAATATTAGTGTTGCAGCCGATGGATATTACACCGTTACGTTGAACTCAATTACCAACGTATTAACTATTAAGCCTGCAACAGTTACACCAACGACTTACGCTTCTATAGATATGCCTGGTGGATATAACGGTTGGTCAATTAGTAATTATATGACTCTCAATACTACTACAAATCACACTTGGTATTATACATTGACACTAACAGCAGAATCACAACTGAAGTTCAGGGCAAATGCAGACCCAAACTGGACTGTAAATTGGGGACCTGCCAGTTCTGCTGATGGAGACCCTTTATATTCATTTACAGGTGTTGGGGCTCTCGGAGGTAAAAACATCATTAAAGGAATTGGTACTTATGTAGTAATGTTTAACGACATAAGTGGCGGCTATTATTTTATCAAACAATAATAACGACAAACTACAATTAATGAGAAAAGTCTGGACTAACTTAAGTTCAGACTTTTCTTTCAAAGATAGGTAAGTTGTTTTATCTTAATATTCTAATTGGTATTTAATCAAACAAGTATATGAAAAAAATTACTCTCATCTCACTTGCTCTACTTTTCTCTCTATTGAGTTGGGCTCAGATAATAACTACCACTCCAACATTTGTTACTCAAAGTGGTGGAATCATTGATATTGTTTATGATGCTACGCTGGGTACGGCCGGTTTAAAAGATTACACCGGTACCGATGGAGTTTATGCCCATACCGGGGTTATTACAAATGCCAGTGCCAGTAGTTCTGATTGGAAACATGCTCCAACCTGGGGAGATAATTCTGACAAATACAAAATGACTTCCCTTGGTAATAATAAGTGGAAACTATCAATTACTCCTGATATGACCACTTACTATGGCTTGTCTACTGGTGAAGTTGTATCGAAAATGGCTTTTGTTTTTCGGAATGGATTAGCCACTAAAGAAGGCAAAGACATGGGTGGCACTGATATTTTTGCGAATGTATATCAAGCCGGATTAAATGTTGCTTTCACTAACCCAACATCCAATCAGGTTGTTTCTGCAGGTACCACAACCAATATTCAGTTTAGCTCATCGCTTGCTGCTAATCTGAGTCTATCGATTAACGGAACAAACGTACAAACAGCTTCATCGGCTACAGCGCTGAGTTATTCATACACTTTTGCAACTGCCAATAATTATACAATCATTGCTCAGGCTACTCTAAATGGAGTAACCGTTTCCAATACCATTCAGGTACTGGTACCTGAAGTAGTAACCAACGAGCCCAGACCAACAGGGGTAACTGATGGGATAAATTATATAGATAATACTACGGCTACATTAGTATTATATGCACCAGGGAAAAATAATGTATTTTTGATTGGTGATTTTAACAACTGGACACAACAGAACTCCTATCAATTGAAAAAAGATGGAGACTATTGGTGGATAACTCTTACCGGACTCACCGCGGGCAAATTGTATGGTTTTCAATATTTAGTTGATGGAACATTGAAAGTGACCGATCCTTACACACAAATGGTTCTGGATCCATGGAACGACCAATATATAAATGCAAATTCGACTATCTATCCTAATCTACCTGCCTACCCGACAGGAAAGACTACCGGATTGGTAGCAACTTTACAAACAGCCAAATCGACTTATAACTGGGAAGTTCCAACATTCACTATGCCTTCACGCGAAAATATGGTTATATATGAACTACTATTACGCGACTTCACAAAAGAAAAATCATTGGATGCTGCAATAACGAAATTAGACTATTTGAAGAATTTGGGTATCACCGGCATAGAGCTAATGCCAATTACCGAATTTGATGGAAATGATAGTTGGGGTTACAATCCAAATCATTACTTTGCCCCTGATAAAGCGTATGGAAATGCTGATACCTATAAAAAATTTATTGATGAATGTCACAAACGTGGTATAGCTGTATTGCTGGATATGGTATTCAATCAAGCGTCCGGACTGAGTCCTTTTGCCATGCTTTATTGGGATGCTGTAAACAACAGACCGGCTACAAATAATCCATGGATGAACGCCGTTGCACCTCATCCATACAGCGTTCTCAATGATTTCAATCATAACTTTACCGGAACAAAAGAGTACTTTAAACGCGTATTGCAATACTGGATTACGGAATATAAAATAGATGGTTATCGCATGGATCTGACAAAAGGTTTCACACAGAATTCAAGTACAGAAGCTACAGCCAGTAATTACGATCAGTCAAGAATAGACAATTTAAGCATTTATTATGATGCCGTTAAAGTAGTTAAGCCAGATGCTATGTTTATCCTTGAGCATTTTTGCAATGACGATGAAGAAACGGTCTTAGCCAACAAAGGCATGTATTTATGGCGCAATGTAAATTCGGCTTTCTCGTCATCGGCTGAAGGTTATCAAAGTGGTAGTGACTTTGGGAGATTAAACGCTACACCTCGTAATTGGGTGGGTTATGCCGAAAGTCATGATGAAGAACGTAACTTTTATAATGCAAAAAATTTAGGCTTAGGTAATATTGCCACCGATTCAATAGCAAGAGTGAAGCGAGTTCCTTTAAATATGGCTTTCACAACGTTGATTCCCGGACCAAAAATGATTTATGAGTTCGGAGAAATGGGATTTGATTATTCCATTAATTCTTTCGGTGGAAGAACCAATGATAAACCTGCTGCCTGGGACTGGTTGAGCTTAGCTCACAGAAAAGCGGCATCTGATGCTTGTGCAAAAATAATGACGCTTCGCAAAACATATCCAGCGGCATTCACTACAGGAACATTCAGTTTCAGTATTGGACAAAACGACTGGAATGCAGGACGTCGAATTGCGCTGTCAAGCTCCGACCTGAACATGATTGTGTTGGGAAACTTTAATGCCTCGGCTACAATTACTGCAACTCCTAATTTTCCAAATACCGGAATATGGTATAATTTATTAACCGGAGAACAACTTAATGTAACAAATACCACAATGACAATAAGCATGCAAGCAGGTGATTTGTTGATTTACACTAACAAAGTCATAGTAAATGGAATAAATGACATAAAGACTCAAAACAGCACCACCATTTTCCCAACTGAAACAGTTGATAAGGTATACATTTCAAGCCCTGCAACAATAAAGTCAGCCAGCATCTACAGTTTAGATGGTTCTTTGCAAAAAACCGTATCTAACAGTACCGAAATTGATGTGCAAAATCTTATAAAAGGGGTTTATATTATGGAAGTAAACACCACAGATGGAAAGAGCATATACAAAATCATAAAGCAATAAGCTCTAACCCCGATTTAAATTACAAAGAGCTTGTCACCAATTGGTGACAAGCTCTTTGTTTTATAAAATATACTTACGTTTATTTCTTCCTTAACTGTTCCAAAGCAGTTTTTACCGTTTTATCGTCCTTGTATAATAATGGATAGAAGCCTGGATCACCAAGGGTATTTCTGGATATATAGCTCTTCAATTGCATAAGCAGGAATCTTTTTGAGATATTAATCTGGGTAGGATTTGGAGCAATCCCTTTATCCTTTGCAAAAAGAACAAAGTCCGACAATAGATTCTGTGCTGTCAGGTATTTATCCATTTGTTGCCAGGTTTTATTTGCTTTCAGTTTATCCCGATTTTTATCGGCATACTGAAACGCAAATTGATATAAATAGCCATAATTAATTACTTTATTCAAATATGGAGTAAATTCCGTTGTATCACGTGGCACAAAAATGTCGGGCATAATTCCACCTCCGCCATAAACCACTCTTCCACCTATAGTTTTATATTTCAGTTTATGAGCAGCATGAATACTATCTTTACTATCAATTTCTCCATGCATGTATCGTTTCACAATATCCATCTCGTAATCCTGAGCCTTACCCTTAACATACGGTTTTTGGATGCTACGACCTGACGGGGTATAATATCGGGCTACAGTAAGACGAATTGCCGAACCATCCGATAAATTCATTTGTTGCTGTACCAATCCTTTTCCGAATGAGCGACGACCAATAATTAGTCCTCTGTCATTATCCTGAATGGCTCCCGAGAAAATTTCACTGGCCGATGCCGAGAACTCGTCAATCAAAACAACCATAGGCAGATTAATGCAACTTCCCTTTCCATCCGATTTTGCTTCAGAACGTGGATATGCTTTACCCTTCGAATACACAATCATTCTTCCGCCGGGCAGGAATTCATTTACCATATTAATAGCCTGATCCATAAATCCACCGCTATTCTCTCGTAAATCAATGATATACTTCTTAGCTCCCTGAGTTCGTAATTTTGCAATAGCATCTAAAAATTCTGCATAAGTTGTTGCTGCAAACTTACTAACTTTAACAAAGCCAACCCCGGGTTCAATCATATAAGCAATATCTACCGAGTTAACTGGGATTTCACCACGGGTGATGGAGTAATGTAAAATTTCACGTGTTCCATGTCGGCGAATTCCGAGTTTTACTTTTGTTCCTGCTTTCCCTTTCAATTTTCTCATCACCTTTTCGTTAGTAATTTTTTTACCAACAAAAGCGGAATCATCAACCTGTACAATGCGGTCGCCGGCTAAAAGACCTACTTTTTCGGAAGGACCTCCACTGACAATTGCCACAATCATTACAGTATCATTCTGTATATTAAACTGTACGCCAATTCCGCTAAAACTGCCTTCCAACTCACTATTTACATTTGCCAAATCTGCAGCAGGGATGTATACCGAGTGAGGATCCAGCTTTCCGGCTATATCAGTCATCAACTCCTCATTCATCTCTTTCATATTCATCGTATCAACGTACTGCGAATTTATGATTGAGAGTAGTTCATCAACTTTATTATGCGAAGACATTCTTGAAAACCCTGATCCGTGAGCTCTGTTAGAAATCATGTTGCCAAGAAGCAACCCACCAAAAATGGATAAAAATATAATCAGAACAAGAAATAAATTCTTTTTATTCATACGATAATAATTGTTTTTTAAAGGTCGTAAGGAACTCGCATGTCAGATTATCACTGTCTTTAGTGAACCTCTTTGTTTCATGCTCATCTCATAAGATATTAATTTTCAGATATAATTTAATATGTATTGAATAGTAAACGACGTAAATGCAAAACTATTTATCTTCTAAAAAAAAGACTTCAATATTAGCCCGCTCAAGCAATTCTACTCCATCCATAATACGATATTGCTCTCCATAAACCACTCGCTTTACTCCTGCCTGAATTATTAACTTAGCGCATTCAATACAAGGTGAAGCAGTTACATATAATGTGGAATTATCACTACTGTTGTGCGAACGGGCTACTTTGCTTATCGCATTAGCTTCAGCATGTAAAACATAAGGTTTAGACACATTGTTTTCGTCCTCACAATTATTTTCGAAGCCAGACGGTGTTCCGTTGTAGCCATCCGAAATAATCATTTTATTTTTCACCAACAACGCTCCTACTTTTCGCCTTTCACAATAAGAATTTTCAGCCCAAATCCGGGCCATACGCATATATCGGTAATCCAGTAATTGTTGTTTCTCTGTCATCTTTTCTTCGTGTTAGTTGCTCACTTCTTTCTCGTTATTAGCTTCGCGATAGTAACTCACTTCGTTCGTGATATTAATTGATATTTGCCTTCGGCGATATTACTACTTACTATCAACCACTTACTGCTTACTGCTTGCCGCTTGCTGCTTGCTGCTTACGACTTAATAATTCCTGTGCAAATTCAATTAAATTGACACCTGAGAAATTTCCGGAAGTCATCAATAACAATGCTGAATTATCATAATTGAGCTCGCGAAGCTTAGTCTGCAATGCCTCTGAATCTGTATAAACAGTCAGGTTAGTACCTCCAAAGGCATTTTTTACCTGTTCGGGATTAATTTCTTTCAATCGTTTATGATGAATTACCTCCGGATTGTAATACACAAATGCCACATCAGCTTCTGCCATACTATCGGCATATTGAGGTAAGAAATCTTCCGTAAGACTGCTGAAAGTATGTAATTCCATACAAGCCACTAATTTGCGATCGGGATATTGATGTTTTACAGCCTTAACAGTCGCTTTAAGTTTAGATGGCGAATGAGCAAAATCCTTAAACGCCACAGAAGTAGCTGTCTCTGCAATTTTTTGTAATCGGTTGGAAGCTCCCGGAAATTCGGAAATCACCGAATAAAACTGTTCATCGGTAACACCTATCTGACGACAAGCCAAACGGGCAGCATCCATATTCTGAAGATTATGTTCTCCAAAAATCTTTAATGGCACATCACCATACTTGGTAATCAAATATGTAACTCCATTTCTGACTTCGTGTTTTGGGGTATTGTAGGCAAATGGCACAATATCCCGACGCAAATGGGCAGCTATTTCATTCAGATTTTCATCGCCATCAAAGTATATCAATCGTCCTTGCACTTCCATCAAATCAACAAATTTACGGAACTGCTCCACATAATTTTCAAAAGTAGGGAAAACATTTATATGATCCCACGCTATGCCGGTAAGCACAGCGATATGAGGTTTGTACAAATGAAATTTCGGTCTGCGGTCAATCGGGGAAGTGAGGTATTCATCGCCTTCAAATACTGCAATTCTCGATTCGTATGACAGCCTGACCATATTATCAAAACCTTCTATTTGGGCTCCAACCATATAATCAGCATCAATCTTGAGTTGTTTCAACACAAACAAAATCATGGCAGTAGTTGTTGTTTTACCATGACTTCCGCCTACAACTATGCGGGTTTTACTGCGGGTTTGTTGGTAAAGATATTCAGGAAAGGAGTATATTTTCAATCCTAATTCCCTGGCTCTGATTAATTCAGGATTATCTTCGGTAGCATGCATTCCCAGAATTACAGCATTTAATCCTTTATCAATACGATCCGGAAACCAACCCATTTTATCAGGCAATAAGCCATGTTCTTTCAACCGACTGTATGACGGTTCAAAAATTTCATCGTCCGAACCTGTTACCTGAAAATTATTTTTTTTGCTGATTGCAATAGCTAAGTTGTGCATGGCTGCCCCACCAATAGCGATAAAATGAACTCGTTGCATAGGATTGAAAGATAAATGAATTTGCTTATTTTTGTCGAAAATTCTATTAAAACACAAAAGTACTAAAAAGTTTGGCAAGTCATTAAAGTTAGAAAGTTATTAAAGTTTATAAAGTCCGTAAACTGAAAAATGTTCATAAAGTGAAAGTACTTATAAAGAGGCAATCACTATGCTAATAATCAATCATTTTATCGTCGTTATCATTTTTATCAGACTTAACTACTCTTTCTTTCAAACTTTAATGACTTTATAAACTTTCTAACTTTAATAACTTTACAAACTAATAAGATATGCAATTACATAAAATAGAAGCAGGAAACTTTCACGTAGATGGCGGTGCAGTATTTGGCGTTGTGCCTAAAAAAGTATGGAAAAAACGCTATGCGTGCGACGAAGATAATTATTGTAAACTATCGATGCGTTGTTTGCTGGTTGACACGGGTGAGAAACGCATACTGATTGATACAGGAACAGGCGACAAACAACTCAATTATTTGAAATATTATGGTTTCAGGGAGGTAATAGATTTCGATATAGAATTAGCTAAACTGGGTTACAACTGTGCCGATATAACCGATGTTATCTTTACACATCTGCATTTCGACCACTGCGGCGGAACCACAAAATACAATACCGACAAGTCAGCTGTGGAATTGGTCTTTCCCCATGCAACACACTGGGTTGGCGAAACGCAATGGAATAATTTTCTGAACCCCAATGTTCGTGAAGGCGATTCCTATTTTCTGGAAAACATGCTGGCTGTTCAAGAAGTCGGAAGATTGAAATTAGTTACCGAAAACCAATTTATTTGCCCAGAAGTAGAAATTCGTATTTTCAATGGTCACACAGTTGGGCAGCTGGTCAGTTATATCAATACGGGGAATAAAACGTTGGTATACGTGGGCGACGTTATTCCGGTGGTGGCCAATGTTCCAATAGCATGGATTTCAGCTTACGACACGAACCCACTGGCAGCCATGGAAGAAAAGAAAATATTACTGGACGAAGCCGCATCCAAACATCAAGTTCTTTTCTTTGAGCACGATGCCTACACCGAATGCTGCACCATTGAAGCTCAATACAACAAACACAAAGTTGGTAAAACATTCAGGTTGGAAGAAATGAGGAAATAGAAAAAGAGGAAACTAGCAACTCACTAATTTCCTCTTTTCAATTTAGATTCAATTTCTACACGGCAAAATACGCTTCCAGCTCTTTCAATGTATCTTCGTTAGTCTGAAAATCCCTTACCACTTTTCCTTTTTCCAGTACCACGGTGCGTTTGCAGACTTCGGTAACGTGGTTTAAATCATGACTGGAAATCAGCATAGTCATATTCAGTCGGGTTTGCAGATCAAGCAGAAAACGTTTCAGGCGGATTTGCGACGAAGGATCCAGTGCTGTAAACGGTTCGTCCAGAATCAGAATCTTAGGATCGCCAATAAGAGCCGCTGCAATGCCTATCTTTTTCTGGTTACCCTTGGAATAATCCCGGATCAGCTTTTTCGATCCCAGAATCTCATCGTTGAAAAATTCGTTCATCCCCTCCAGAAATACGGTAATATCGCCTTCGCTCTTGTGGTGCAATTTGCCCACAAAGCTGAAATACTCTTCGGTAGTCAAAAAATCAATCAGAAAGCCTTCGTCCAGAAACGAACCGGTAATGGTTTTCCAGGCATCGTTGCGCATCACTTGCTCGCCATCAATTTTTACTTCACCCGTAGCAGGTTCAATCAGGTCGAGAATCAGTCGGAACAAAGTAGTTTTACCCGCACCGTTATTTCCCACTAAACCAAAGCTTTCGCCCTGAGCAATTGCCAACGCTGGAATATCTAACACGGTCACCCCGTTATAAGCCTTTTGTAAATCGGTTATTTGTATCATATCCTCTTTAATTATAAATGATCAATTGTAAATTATAAATGAAAAATCCGCCCTATCAGCTTCAAACTATCAACTGTCAACTGTCAACTATTCCGCTTCCCTGAACCCTTTTGCCAGTTTATATTTTCGGCGGTTGAATTGGTTTACACACATTGTTATCAACGGCTTGCGCAATACAATTCCGACAAATCCGAGGCCAGCAAGTGTCCAAAGTGCAGCAGCTAACGAAAAAAAAGTAGACAAAACACTCACAATAAGCACAGGAAAAAACATAATGGGTAGCACTATCAGAAAGCTTTTATACGTCAATCCCTGATAGTTCATGGATGATGATTTAGACAAATCCAGTCTCCTAGCATTAAAGGTGGCAAAAAACAAAAACAAGAATACATTTACACCCATATTAAAAAGGAAAGCTGCCAAATGCATATACATTATTTGTTTCCCAAAATAGAAATAAGGAGTGGTGAGCACAAAACTAATGACATTAAACGCAATAAGTAAATAATAGTTGGCTTTTATATAGGTACGAACAGGGATATTCAGGGTCATCAAACTATCAAAATGTGAACTATCCCAACTAATGATCCATTGTCCGAATATCAACATAAACGTACCTGAGATAAACATAGCAAGCATGAACAACATGCCTGGCATATTGCCAGAATTCTTATTGGTATAAAACATTAAGCCGTAAAGTAGGAAGATACAGGACATATATAACATACTTTTTGTCCGTTTATGCCGGAGAATCAGTTTCAATTCCAGCCCTATCAGTTCTCCTATTGACCCAAAGCGATTTAGAAAGGATAAGTTCGCCGTAGCGGTCGTGCTACTTCTGAGTTTACTATTAAATTTCTCGGCATAATAGTTCTGCGAAAAGAACCAGCGGTTTAGCAGATATGCAACGCCGACAAAGAGCAATGCCAAAATCAAACCGTATGATTTCAGGACAATAAATCCATACAGTAATCCCGATAGTTTAAAGAGAGAGAACACTTTGAAGTATTCAAGCGCTGCAATACCTCCCAAAACAGCAATGACTACAATAAACGAAATCAAGCCGGAACCGAATTTGCGCTTTAGAAACGCTGCCGTTAGCGAGTTAAACCATACTAAAAACACAAAACTCAGCACAAATCGTATAGCTACTGAGACACTGTAATATCCAACAACTGATTTAACTGCAAACGGTATGACTACCAACAACAGGAAATAATTTATGGGACTCGTCAGCGGCTTTAGTACCAGAAAATTTATCAGCGACGAACGCTTTATCAGCAAAACCTGATAAGGTGGCAAATTCAACGTATTCAATTGCTGCATGAAAAACCGGATTGTCAATCCCACTAACATAATATACAACATAGCCCCATTGAACAATTCCAGCGGATTCAGCTTGGCGTTCGCTTTCTCCAGTATCTCGTTCAGAGAAAAGCCTAAAAACAAAAGAACTACCGCCATGTAAAGAGCAACAAAGCCCAGCATAATACTTACAGCCAGATTTTTGTAGTAACCTTGTGCTCTAAACCCTTTTTTCCATTCTTGTGCAATTAAATTTTGAATCAACATAGATTTTCTATTTGTTAGATTTTAAGTCGCAAAGATATAAATAATTATTGAACACCAACTATATTTTATCGAAAAGCAATAAATTATTTTACATCTTCTTTATACCAGCCAGCGTACATTGCATAGTTATGCGCTATTTTTCGGTTCATTTCATTAGTTTGCGCAGGTTCCACATTTTTCACAAATTTAGCCGGAACGCCCGCCCAAAGTGTATAAGGTGGAATAATAGTCTTGCTCAGCACAAGAGCTCCGGCAGCAACAATAGCCCCCTCGCCCACTTCTGCATAGTCAAGCAAAATAGCTCCCATCCCGATTAATGCGTAGTTATCAATCTTGGCTCCATGCACCGTCACGTTATGTCCTATCGAAACGTAATCGCCTATTTCTACCGTCGACTTTTCATACAAAGTATGAATCACCGAACCATCCTGAATATTCACATGATTTCCGATCCGAATGGAGTTTACATCTCCCCGCAGCACCGTGTTAAACCACACACTGCATCCGTCACCCATAATCACATCGCCTACCACTGTAGCATTCTCAGCCAAAAAACAATCTTTTCCCATTTGCGGATTAAAACCCCGCACTGATTTTATTAATGCCATGATTTGTTAATTTATAATTATAATTTCACTATTTACTATTAAGCTGCAAAGATACAGGACTTAAAAGAATATCAAAAAGACTAAACGTATTATTTTACTCAAATACAGGGATACACCGTTGTTGCCCATCGTGAAAGTAAAAAGAAACCGGCTGAACTTCAGTAATGAAATCCAGCCGGTTCAATTTATCTATCAAATGACGTTTAGTCTTTGAATTTTGCTACTAAAAATTCGCGGTTCAAACGGGCAATATGCGAAATAGAAACGTTTTTAGGACATTCTGCTTCGCAAGCTCCAGTGTTAGTACAGTTACCAAAGCCAAGTTCATCCATTTTAGCTACCATCACTTTTGCACGGTGAGCTGCCTCTACCTTTCCTTGAGGAAGCAATGCCAACTGACTTACTTTAGCCGCTACGAATAACATAGCCGATCCGTTTTTACAAGCAGCAGCGCAAGCTCCACAACCGATACATGACGCAGCATCCATAGCTTCGTCAGCATCAATTTTTGAAATTGGAATTGCATTTCCATCAGGAACACCGCCTGTATTTACATTAACGTAGCCACCAGCCTGAATAATTTTATCGTAAGCACTGCGATCAACCATCAAATCTTTGATAACCGGAAATGCTGCCGAACGCCAAGGCTCTACAGTAATAGTCTGACCATCGCTAAAATTACGCATGTGAAGCTGACAAGTAGTAATTTCACCGTCCGGTCCGTGTGGATGTCCGTTGATATACATACTGCACATACCGCAAATACCTTCACGGCAGTCATGATCGAAAGCGATAGGCTCTTTGCGTTCGCTTATCAATTGTTCGTTAAGCACATCCATCATTTCAAGGAATGAGCTATCGGTGGAAACATTATCCAATTTATAGGCCTCAAATTTGCCTTTAGCTTTTGGACCAGCTTGACGCCATATTTTTAGCGTTACATTTATCGTTTTGTCCATATTTTTTATAAGTAAACGAGTAGACTGGTAAACGAGTAGACTGAGCAACTCAAATTACAAGCGTATTCGGGATTATTATTCTGTTACTTTATTAGAATTGTCTGTATTTAAATTTACGAGTTGTCCGTTATTTTTTGACCGGATTAATGCAACGAGCATTTTTATAATTTCATTATTCAATTCATTCAACTGATTAAAGCTGTCCTCTTTTAAAAAATCTAACTTATTTGAAAGCAAAATTTGAGTCTCCAATTAAGAAGCTGAACCTAACGAAATAAACAAGAAACGAATCAATTCTTTATCTGAGTTTCTCCCATGTCCTTCGGCAATATTTGAAGGAATGGACACGGCAGCCCTACGCATTTGCGAAGCTAAACCAAATAATTCTTCTTTAGGAAATTGATTAGTAAGCCTGTAAGTAAGAATAACCAGGTTCATTGATTTTTTCCAAACATTCAAGTCCTTATGTGTTGACATAGCTTCTTAAGAATAATTTATTTTTTACCAATTAACTGTGTACTCGTTTACTCGTAAACTTGTTTACCCTTTCTAAGATTTATAATTACGTTGTTGACGGTGGATAAATTCATAATCCAACACTTCTTTCAACAATTCAGGTTCTTTTCCTTCGCCGGAAAATTTCCAGCACGAAGCAAATGAGAAATCTTCATCGTTACGTA